>WLWE01002201.1_pt1 | contig 12936 bp, 10 predicted proteins | sample 6718301 | NCBI WGS metagenome assembly WLWE01 (sample SAMN12718691, study PRJNA515312) | sponge metagenome | isolation source: marine sponge | host: Mycale hentscheli | place: New Zealand: South Island, Marlborough, Capsize Point | collected 2003-05-01 | reverse complement strand
CAACCGCCTCCCGCTGCTTGTGCGACATCATCGTGCCCGTCTTCGTGCATTGAACCCTTTTCTTGGAATCCATCGATAGCGTTTCCTAAGAGATCCAACAGGATTCCTTTAGCATCTTCGTGTGCTGTCTGGTCTGTTACACGCTCACCAGTATCTGCTTTGGTCTGTGGTGTACCAACAGCAGGTGCGGCACTCTGAAAGAATGTGTCATATGTCCCCTTAAGAAGATCTGCGATCTCTTTAATATATGCTTCTTCTTCATCCACTTCATCAGCATCAACTTCACTTAGTTGTGATGTCTTGTAAGCCTCGACTTCTTCCTTGATTATCTGAGCTAGCCTTTCTTGAGTGATTTTCATTTGATTATTTCCTTTTAAGTAGGCTTAGTTCCTGAATGGAGTCTCTGCATTTATACAGATAGTATTGAATATGGAGATCAGGATGATTCTGGTTCTGTGCAGTTTCAAGATTATACATTTAATTTCGCTGCGCATAAAAGAGATGGTAAAATTGGAAATCCATTTTCTCTCTCTTCCGCAGAAGAAACTTGGGATGTAGCTGAAAATTCAGAAAGAACCTTTGCCGGAAACACACTTTCGGGAACACCACTGAAAACTTTTACAATCACACACACAGTAAATGCTACCGGATATATTAAATCACTCAACACTACCTATCAAAAATCTGCATGGTCTGAGGCGAAAGATTGGGTTTTAAGTAGACTTGTTAGCGCACCTGATGCTACCATAAGCAAGGACATGGCGGATAAAGACAGGTTCACTGACTTTATTCCTGTGTATATGGGTGCTAGCTCTGCCGATTTTATTGATCTTGGCACAGAGGAATATTATAACCACAACCGTGTAGCTAACTCCGATTTAAGTAACGGATCTTATTCTGTTACAGAAACTTGGTTTGTTTCTAAAGAGTCTGTCACGCACGATATCGAATTCAGTTATGATTTAAGTGAAGAACAAGTCGCTTCTGTAACGGTCAATGGTACAATATCGGGATTGAGCACTTCTAGCTTTGCCAGTAAAGAAGAAAACAAAGTAACCCAAGCAGAATTTGTTTTAGATGGAGTTCTTGAACAGGCTTATACCCTTGCTAGTGCTTTCTTTAATGATGTTAAAGAGGACGGAGCGGGCACATTAACAAATAATATTTTAACAAAAAGTGTTTCAAAAAGTCCTGTTGCCGGTACTATAACATATAGTGTTAACTTTAGTGATAAAGAGACGGAGTCTGACGACACAATTTCTGAAACTTTGACTGTGACAGACGAAAATGAAGATAGTTCTAATCAAATAATCGCAATTATAGCGGTTATAGGTAAAGCTGACGGGCCAATATTCCAAGATATGGGAACAACACCAGAAAGAAAACGGGCCGTAGCTATTGATTGGACTATGAAGAAAGATAAGAGAACAGATAAACCTACAGTAGAGGCTTTAGCTGCGGCAAATGCGTACAAGCCAACAGGAGCTTATCAGTTAACAAAAAATGAGTCTTGGACTCCAGCGACTGGAGCATACACATTAAATATAGATTGGGCTTATTAGTATGGTACAATTAACAGAACCTTTAGAAATGTTTAACGCTTATGTCGTTAACTTCACTTCTAGTGTAGGCTATGGTGCAGAATCTAGCACCATGCAAATGACCCTTGTTGAAGATCCAGATAATGTAGACTCTAATGGCAACCCCTCACCCAAAACTATACAGCATAAAAAGCCACGCCTCGACGAAGATGGTAAGATGATTCCTCTTGAGGATGGAAGTGGTGGTGTTGAACACGATATTGTTGCTGGCTTTCCAGAAGTTGGAACTTGTTGTCAATTTAAGTTTGAGGGTTTTGAATTTGTCGGTATTTTCCAGAGATATAGTTATAACCAAAGTCTTGGTGGTAATACCTATGATGTCACTTTTGAATCTCCATCAAAAGCTCTAGATGGTGTTCAGATAATTCTAGATAAATTTGAGGGCACGGTTTTTACCGAAGGCAATAGATATTTTCCCTCAGAAGGTGTTAATTTTACAAGCCAAATAAATAACGTATATAATCCATTTGGGATAAAAGAAAATTATGCTTTTGGAGGTCTCTTTGGTGGGTCAGGAAGAAATGAGTTTGGTTTTGACGCTAGAGAACTTCTACAGCTTATAGAAGAAATATCCAGATCAGAACATACTCTTGATCGAGGCAGCGAAGATCCGAGTCCTGACACGTCTACAAATGAAGATGGCGCAGAAATAATAGGCGGCCCAATTCATTTTGGCGAGTCAAAGTTCACTATTGATTTCGATGAACTAAAGAACTTGGTGCCTAATTTTTTGAGAATCAAGGGTGACTTCCAAAGTATAAATAGTATACTACAAGAGTGTACAGAAATTATAGTTCATGATTATGTAACATACATCAAGCCTACTACCACCCAAGTGCAAATTGGTAATAGTGGCGGAATTGTACCAACTCCTATATTTGAGACAAAAGTACTGAATGGTGTTACCCTCCCGACACTGGATGATGACGAAAACGTTACTGGCCCAGTTATATCTTTTAAATATCTTAACAAAAGCGCTCAACCAAATCCCGGAGTTGTAGAAACTTTAGTAAATGAGAAGAAGGGCACTACACTTATCTCTGCTACTAATGGAAAAGAGCTTGCAGATGTCACTACACAAAAATTAATTATTGGAGATAAGGCTACTAGAGTTTGGCACGCAGGCTTTGATTACATGATACCTGCTTATGGCAAAGATCTTAACGGAGAATGGCTTATTGGGGCAGGGTTTTCAGACACCGATATAGCTCCAGTCCTTTTGCCTAATGGTGGAGTGTATCAAGCATATATAGCCGAGTTAAGGGCCGCTCTTTCTGGATTTGATGCTTGGTGCTGGTATCATACTGTCGGTTCTGCTTACGGGTACACAAATGTGACTAACCCAATTTATAGCTCTTTCGCTAGAATTAGCCAAACTAAGTTCAATAAAGTAATTCAAAATACGATGACACCATATGCTATAATGTCTTCTTTTAATGGTGACCACATGAAGCATATGGCCCAAAAAGAGGCTCAGATGGGACTAAATGGTACTGTAACTGGAGACGAAACAGAAGTCTTCGGTTCTGTACTAAACACAGCGTCAAACTACTATGGCAAAACCTATTTTGTTATGTTGCCAGTTGAGCCGGGCGGTATTAACAATAACATTAGATTTGTAAAAGAAAAATCTGAATCGGCTTGGCAAATATCTGACTCTGGATGGGACCCTGATTTCACTATCAAAGATATTGATGGTTATGATGACACGGGCAAGATGAAGGCGGCTGCTGGTTGGTATCCTAATTATTCAACTAATAATAAGGAGTTTAGTAGAGACTTTAGCGAGATAGAAAGAACTCTTCCATATGTTATTCCGGGTTTCAATATAACACTTGTAGGCGCAAGCGATATTGACGTTGACAACCAAATATACTGGAGACGAAATCCATATTTTGGACAGAACAACAATCCTTACGATGATGTTTCCGCACTGGTTCACGTTACTCTTCCTGCAGTTTATGAGCATGTCAATGGTGGGTTGATGGCACCAATCCCCGGAGATAAAAATTTAGTATCTGGCCCGAGAGCTGCGATGGATGGCATCTTTGCGTTTGCAGCAGGGCTTGGACCGGGATCAGCTTTGGGCGCAGCCACGGGCTTTAGTGGTTATGGCAGCGCGTCATCTAGTTTCCTTTCAATGGAAAGTGCCGCACTAGCTTTGAAGTATATGCCTAAAGCGGTAAGGCCTTATGAGATATCTATTCCGCAGAGTAGCACAAGATACACTTGGGGGCCTTGGTATAGGTATAGCGCAAAAAGGGGTAAGGCTGAAGTAGAACAAAATACACAACTCAACCCAGAGACTTTTGGTAGTGTGCACGTTTTGGATGATGCCGCTTTTGCTTTAGCTGGAAGCGCAGTTGCAGATATGTATCAGTCAGAGTCTGGAACTATAGAAGTGGCGGAGTTTCCAGAATATAATATAGCAGAAAGGTTCACTGGAAGTGGGCCATATATAACTAAAATGACCTGCAAGGTTGAATCAGGAGGTATAACCACGAATTATGAGTTTTCTACTTGGACTAGAAACTTTGGTAAAATAGCCAAATACAATATTGATAGAATAGCTGCAATCAACAAGAATAAAATTAAGGCTCTTAGACAAGGTTCCACTGGAATACCGGCATCTCCATTTCAGTCTTCAAGTACTGGAGGCGCGGCGGCTCAAAATGCCGGAGCATTGAATCCTAAAGTTAATAATTTCTTTACTGGAATCCCAGTTCCGATGGCTGCTGCCGGTGGTGCCGCGAATAACCCAGATGGCGCACAAGTTTGGCTGATGTCTGGTAAAAATGGCGAAAGTGTAGGTGAAGATCTCATCCGCAAGATTCAGTTTGGCAATAATATTGTACATGCTTATGACATAACCTTTGGCTGTAGTCAAGAACAAATATTGAGCCCCATTGGTGTTGTGTCTACTAGAGAGAGAGTTGAGACTGGAAACCATTATGGCGGCATGAGGAGCTACTTGCCATATATAAAAGACCCTAAAGAAGCTGATGATAGCACTGGGACTAAGTTTAGTTTTAACTTAGTTAATCCCTCTGCCGCAGATTTAGATCCATATTTTGGGCCAAAATCCCGATCCGGTTGGGGTAAAGTAGACTATGGGGTTACCGTTGTGGACGATTTTGCAACCGTGTCTCAAGGTGGCAATTTTATGGCATTTGAAGACAAGAATAACACTTCGGAAAAATCTAAAGAATATAGAACGTATGGACTAAGGGGACCGATACTATTGTCTGGCTGGGGTTATGATGTTGATGGAATCCCTGTCCCGAGAGGAGAGAGAGATCTTCCTGACTCATTCAATGGCAGTTTTTCACAAAATAGATCTGGCTGGAAAACAGGGCCTGTAGACTTGAGGTGGGATGAAGACAGACAAGTTTGGGCTGGTGGCTATCAGATAGTAGAAGGTTTCTTAACAACCGAAGTAAAACCTGCAAACGGACAAAACCCCGATGGAGAGTCAACAGTACAAATATACAAAGATATTGGCAATGGCTTACAAGCCACCGGGGAAGAAATTAAAGTTAAGAACTTGGATAAACATCTTGAGATAAAAGAGAATTTACCTTTGTATGCTAGCTGTATTAGAATCAATGGAAATTGGAGATTCTTATATATCGGTTGTGATGTTCCTCCAGAAGAGGAAGAGGAAGAGGAATAAGGAGTTATAGTTAATGAATAGCCGCGCGTGTTGTTGTAGAGAATCAGAAGGAGAATCTTGCCCTAAATGCAAGCTACAATGCCTATTCTACTGCGATGGAAGTCCAGCAGGCCCAATGGATCTAGATGAGGCTTGGGACTCAGGAGTCTATTTACCAACTCCGGGAGGAAATAATCCTCCTACGGGATATTCTGATTTTGATAAAACCGAACACCCTTGCAACGATAGTAAGTTTGATTATGCTCTTCTTCTATGCAATATAAATGCCGCCAAAGATGATGAATTCCAAGTTTGCTTAAACGGTTACGAATTAGGTGATATTGCAGAGTTGGGTGTAGATGCTTGTGGTGGTAGATTCTTTGCCACTAGCCAAGAAATAGTAGATGTAATAAAACGTGGACAGGACGATCCAGAATGCCCTCAGTTTGAAGGTATTACAATTTGTTGTGTGAAAAATACTGACGCTGTAACAATAGTAGACAAAAAGCCTTTTCTGGCTGATGCAAGAGAGATTGTTTTAGATGACGATGGCAATCCTATTGTTCGTCAGGCATTCTTCAGACTCTTCATGCGAAATCTCAAAAATAATAATAATGGCAATTTTGGAGAGTTCGTAATATGGAGACTGTCTAAATACAAAAGTAAAGGCAAGGAACTGGAATCCCTTTGTGAATTAGGGAGAGGTAATTATGCTGCAAGAAGTGGTGAGGACTTTGGTCCGGTTTATTTCGGTGATCAGCCTTTGTGTTGTGATCCCGGACTTTATCCCGAACCCTGCTGTATGGTTGGAGGAATTATTCAGTGTACGCCAGAAAAAGGAACTCCCGGAGCAGAACTTGCAGATGAATGTTCTGACTATTATTATCCTCCACCGACAGAGCCACCACCTCCACTTCCGCGAACATGCAAAGGTGAGTGCATCTATACATGGTATGAATCCGAGTTTAAATGGGTTTTAGATGGTCTCAGTTTTTGCTGCAAAAGCACTGAGGTTCTTGGAGATGACTGTGATGTATATGATCCTGATACTGAAAGGGAGTGTAGTTGTTGCCCCCCCACATATATTGGTCCATTTGATGGAGCTATTGGTCTTGGTACTTGCGCTGATATTAGTATTGCATGTGGATTACCACCAGAGAGGCCTCCTCAATGTTACTTCGAGTGGGATGGTTCTGATTGGAATCCTGTTGAAACAATTCCAAACTATTGCACAAAGACTTGCTGTAAACCTGATTCTCTTGGTGCATATAATGGGGAGATAACTCTTGGAACATGTCAAGATACTTGCCCAAGATGGCCACCCCCACCGCCAGATCCACCATCAATTAACTGTTGGTATGAATGGACTGGTAGTGATTGGTATTTCCGTAGTGATGTTAGTTTTTGTGAAGAAACTTGTTGTGAACCTACGGGTACGGGAAGTGAAATAGGAGAATTAGTACTTGGTACTTGTCAAGAGTCTTGTCCAGAGCCTCCACCACCACCAACACCTACGTGTGAGGGCGGGTGTGTATATAAATGGGAGCTTGATTCGAGTGATCCCCATGGCGGATATTGGAAACTGGTTGATCTTGCTAGTGACTGTACTTGTTTTTGTTGTCCTCCTCTACACATTGGAAGCGACGGAGATATTTATATTGGCACATGCCAAGATGATGTTTGTCCAGACCCTCCAGATCCTCCACCACCTGAAGATCCACCGTCGCCTTGTGGTTGGTGTGCATACATGTGGGATGGAAATAGTTGGACTTTAGATACCGCTCTTACTGGCTGTTTTGAACCATGTAAATGTTCAGAACCACCATATGACGGGACATTTGATACTGAAATGGCAAATGGATCTTGTTCTGAACCACCTTCGGAACCACCAGATGATACTAATATTTGTCCAGATGGTACAGCAAATCAGGGACAAACTATTCCAGATGGAGAAACCGAAGAATGGTGTCATACTTCGTCAGAGCCAGATGATGACGATGATGATGATGATGATGATCCAACTTCCCCTATTTGCTCTAATGCTGAATGTGCATGGCTATTCAATATGGATACATGGAGTTGGGAGTTAATTTTTGGTTGCCCATTTCAGTGTCCCGGTTATTCGTGCAATCCGCCTGCTCCGTTACCACTTGATATTGATATCACTAGTCCTGATTTCTTTCCTAGCGCAGATACGCCATGTTTTCCACCTTAATTTTGAAGGATATTGATAATGAAATGTATGAAACAAAATTGCGATGGTAATTATACCTTAATTCAAGATGCTGTATACCTTTGTGACAAATGTAAGGGGATTTATAAAAAGGAGCAGGTAGAAGAATTATTACAGAAACTTCCTACCCCATCAACCACAAGCAAGCTGTCATTAGCAAAAAAAGCTATGAACTTTACTAAGGCAGCAGCTAGGCATGTTGCGAATGGACTAAAAAATGTTCCTACAAAAGTATATAATAGCAGAATGGAACTATGTAATAATTGTGAAAAATTAAGCAACGGGGAGTGCTCGGAATGTGGATGTATAGTAAAATTGAAGGCTGCTTGGGGTTCAGAAAAGTGCCCTATAGGGAAATGGTCTGAATATAAGGAGACTAGAGGAAAATGCGGTGGATGCGGTAGAAAATAACTTAAAATTATGTTCATAACTGGCATTTTTGTGTATTATAATACATAGGTGCTTTTAGATACAATAAAGGAGACTTTAAAATGGCAGAAATTACTTTTGGGATAGGCTCCCAATCAAACATCGTAGGCTCAGGATTGGGCTTTTACGGAGCTTCGTTTGGCTCCTCAGTGCAAATTGGTTCTTTTCAAGACAAAACATTTGTAACGAATTCAGCAGGTACAGCTCAAGGCCCAGCGGCTAATAACATTAAATTTACAGTTCCAGCTACAGGTAACACCCAGACAATTGGCTCTGGTATTCCGCTTACTAAGATTAACTCTGGCAATAGAAGCTTTCATATTAATTTCGATCATAGTACTGATGTTAATGTTCAGAACTGCCAATTAAGAATATATGATAGAACTAATATTAATTTCCCGGCTTCTGGTGTGACCACCAAAGTCTGTGAATTGGTAAACTTTGCAGGTAAGACATCAACCGCTTGGACTAGTTCTAATGGGGCTGATAATACTGCTTTACAGGGTAACTTCTATGGTTCTGGTGACATGTTCTGGTGGGGAGCTCCTTGGCCAGATGCAGGCCCAGTAAGAGCTGGACAAGACTTCTATGATAACTCTTCTGGAGTTAGATTCCATAACTTTACTCAAACAGAAGCTACTGCTGGTAATGGCAATGGTGATTCAAGACTTGGAAGCGTCACTGGTGACACCGAAACTGTTGGCGGTACTGGTGTTGTAGTTCCATTGTACAACTCTCCCGGAAGTGGTGGACACTTTGTAAATAGTATTAACACTGATGTCGCTGCTGTTCAACCTAAATGGTTACAATACTATGATAATAGTAACAGGCCTGATGATTGTCCTAACTTGGGCGCAAAAACTACTACTAATACATTTGGTGGTACTGGCCTTGCTAAACGTCATACTTGGTTTGTTGGCATTTCAGCCTCACCATTGAGTATTGGATCTAAGACACAATATGGACTATATGTATCTCTAGAGTACCTATAAAGACTTGAGCCTTTAAGTCCATTAAAAAAGCCCTGCCTAGTGTGGGGCTTTTATTTTTGTGTAAAGAGGAAATTGCAGAAGAACTTGTGACCGCCTGTTTTAACTTCTTCCAGCATCATGTGGTAGTTTTCTTCTTCCGTAAAGTTATTTAGAGCGTGCATAGTTTGTCGGTAGTTTTCAACCCATTCAGGAGTTTTAAGCTCCGGGGATTCCCTTAGTATAGTTTGTAATCTTATCTGCCAATAGTCATGGTCTGAAGCTGTATACTCGAACCCTTTGGATTCTAAGTAGTCTTTAATTTCTTCTATTGTACAGCCCTCATTGTAGTATGTGCTTTCATGGGTCATAGTTCCTTCTAGAAGTATTCTTCCCACATCGCTAATCCTTCTGCCTAATCCTTCAAGGGCTATCAGCTCAGTCTCCTGAAGATCCATAATAAGGATATCTATTTTGCTTATGTTTTCCTGTTCCATAAATGTATCCAATCTAATCGCATCAACTTCTATCTTTGTTACAGGCTCATTTATGTTTGAATTTTGTAATATCGACGACGCTCCTATGTTTGAGTTTTCGTGTAGAGCATCAACTGAATAAAAATGAATTTTTTGGTCGGTATTATATACCGCTTTTTCCACTAGTTTTATATTGGTTTGGGAGTATTTGAGATTTCTCCTGCATAGATCTGCCGCATAGGGGTTGCACTCGAAAGCATATGACTGTTCAATACCGTAAAAGCCACTAAATACCATAAGATCAATAGTGTCTCTTGAGCCGCATTCCACAGCCACCTTATAGTCGCCGCCAACTAGAAAGCCTCCCATCTTATTATTCACATAGTCGCAATTAAGCTGTACATCTTCTGTGCTATTTTGGGTTAACTCGTCTAAGTCTATATACATGTCTTTTCCTCTAAAAACAAAAATAAAACCTCACCCAAGTTTCCCTGAGTGAGGTCGCCCTAACCGGAGCACCCTTTATTCAAGGGTTTTAGTTTTAGGATTCCACTTCTGCCAACCACCGTCAGGTAGCCAGTTTCCATCGGAGTCTTTCCGTCTAGGAAATAGTCCGCCGCCCTTCTTGTTTGCGCCAAACGCTAGTTTAGCACCACAATCATTACAGCGAAGCTCATAGTATTCATTTCCGTCGTTTTCTCTTACGACGAATCTGAGGTCTTCTGAGCCACATTTACCACATTTAGTTTCACCAAATACTTCTTGAAAAGTAGATAGTTGCTTCCAAATCTCACGGACACTATCCGCTTCAAATTCTACGTTAAGTTTGTTTACTTTGAAATTTGCTTTCATCAATTTCTCCAATTCTTGTCATAACCCACAATCGTGTCTGGCACTTCTGTTGCTTTAGTTTGGTATTTATTAAGGACTCCAAGCATAGCCGAAGCTTTCTTCTTTTCCACATCATTAACTGATGCGTAATCGCCCTCACCAGAATTAATAAACCCAATAACGTTAATGTCCAATTGCCTACATTTGTTGTCGATAAAGTTGATCTGAGACGCACTAATTTTAGAGTCCTCAGCCCACTCGCCATCTGTAGGGTTGTCCTTCTTCACACTTTGCTGAACGATAGACACAATGTCTTTCCTTGCTAATTCCTCAGCAGCTAAACATCGAATACCTAAAGCTTTACGCAAAGCTCGTCCTTCCGCACGAGTGCTTGCGGTAGCCACTGGATGAGCACAAAATAGATCATCAGTGTTACCATGCCACACATCGGCAACTTCCTTAAAGACTCGGGCTTGTCCAGAGTTCATCCAATTGATAACAACCTGATAAACAACCGTAGCTCTTCCCGGTCCATTTCCATCAGTTGCTGGGAATACTTGATCTGGACCAGATTCAACAACCTCGCCCAAAAGCAATCCCGCAACTCTTCTCAATCCTGCACAAATAGGGTTTCCGTCAATGAGTTCATCATCACGGAAGTGTCCCATTACATATTCATTCCATTCCTTTGTTGCGTACTCAGGAATATCTGGATCTTTTGGTACTGCAATTACATCTTGTTCAGTAACATTCTCAAAGTCAAATAATTCTTCTTCAATTTCGACAGTCTTTGTCATCAAGAGATCTCCAATTCTATAAGCCTCTTCGACTTCGGAGGAAACTTAGTTGAGATTTGCTTTACTACTGGCTCAACCATTTCCCAAAGTCTATTTTCAACACCCCTAGTAAAGCTGGGGCACAAATACTTAATTCTAATAACACAGTATCCATTCTTCATCATGATACCGTTTTTAATTGCATCGTGCTTCACATATTCTCGCAGATGCTTTTCTCCAAATATGGGCATAAAGTGTTGAGGCCCATCTACTTCTATGATAGTACTAATGTCGGGTAAATACAAGTCCATTTCATATTTTTCTCCAGTTATTAGCCCTTTTTTATGGAGCTCAACATTGTATCCTATTTTGTTAAGATTGCTGAAAAGACTCTTCTCTGCCTTGGAACCCTCTCTTATAGTATTTCTCAGGGCGTCACTGCCTTTTCTCTGTATTTCTTTACGTTCTACTTCGCTTAGCTTTTCCCAATTCTCTTTAGCTATAGTGCTTCTTCGCTCTCTTTCCTGTTCGGACATGTTGTCCCAGTGCTTCTCCAAAGAGCTACTTATCTTATCCTTAGACTCTTCACTTCTTTTCTTGCCCTTTGTCGGATGGGTCGCACTTCCACTTTTAAGCGCTTGTTTTTGGGCATCGCTCTTGCTACGAATTTCGATACCATTAGAAATCAAGATTCTTCTGATCTTATTTGGATAAGTATTATACCTTTCGGCTATGATCTTTGTACTCAACTTGTGTTCTGTGTATAGTTCTATGATTTTGCTGGCGTCCATAATATCTCCTCAAATTGTTTCATGTTCCAGTTATCAACTATGCCAGCTACTTTCTTGTTGGCATATCTTTCTATTAAGTCTTTATGATGCTCGCTTCTGGCAACTAGAGTGATTCTTTCATCTCTCATGATTTTTATTACTTCATCAAAAGCAATAGGCCTCCTTAGCCACTCCAAATCCCAAACATAGAATACCTTCTCAGAACTGTTATGGGTCTTCAGCATAAGGTTGGCTGTTTCTACAGTGCTAGCTATTGTATATCCATAATAAGTCGAATAGTATGAAATATTCATGCACGAGAAGAACGGCTTAACCACAGGTGGTGATAGATTACTATAGAAACATACGGGTGCATATTCTACATCTTTGACTAGCTTATTAAACTCCTTAATTAAATAGAAAGAGTTTTGTGAAGGCCCAAGACTATCTAAAATTGCTGCGATTCTAATCATCTTTTGCTGTACTCCTAAATTGTCCCTGACTACATATGTAGGGATATATGTGGTATACGTTTAGTTTTGCTTTATGAAAAGCATAGTTTAGCTGCCAATCAATGGGCACACAAAAGCTTTCCATGTATGGTATTATTTTACGGACACTCCGTTTGTTATAAATTATTGACGATGTTGTATTTGTCGCAGGGTGAGCCGCCAATATGTACCCGGCTTGTGGGTCACCATAAACTATGAGTGGCGTTATTATCCCGTGATCAAATGCTCCACCCAGTAATATGACATCCCAGTCATTTGGGGCCTTTTTAATTATATCATCTATTGCTACTGATGGCTCAGTAAAATAACAATCATCTTCCAGAAATAAACCAAACTCTAGGTCTTGATTTAAGAATTCCTTAAATGAATGCAAATGCTTTAGATTTAGCGATATAGAGGGCAAGGACATTTCTTCATAACTATATGGGGATAATCCAGCAAATCCATGTGGCTGTCTTGATATCTCGCATACTTCTCTATGAAAGTCATGATCCTTGTTGTACCTAGAAAGATCTTCTTGCGTCAAGTACTCTCTATCAAACTCTGTGACGAGTTTAAAGTCTTTAATGTTAGCGGAAGCTAACTGATTAAGAATAAACTCTCTCCTCTCGGAGAGAGGCGCATAGTGCATTACATAAGTCTTATACATACTATTTCTCGTAGAAATCTTGCCAGTGCTTAACCATTT
>WLWE01002200.1_pt1 | contig 12938 bp, 8 predicted proteins | sample 6718301 | NCBI WGS metagenome assembly WLWE01 (sample SAMN12718691, study PRJNA515312) | sponge metagenome | isolation source: marine sponge | host: Mycale hentscheli | place: New Zealand: South Island, Marlborough, Capsize Point | collected 2003-05-01 | reverse complement strand
GCGCCAACTGGTATTGCACAAGGTATTACTCAAGCGGGACAAGCTATCACTCAGTCTTTATTAAGAAAAGCTGAAAGATTACGTGAAGAGCAAAAAGAAGAAAAACTCACTATTCAAAAGCTTCAAGAGCAGCGCAATCGTGTAGATTTAGCTTACAACAAAAACTTATCTGAATGGGATAAGACTAGACCTAAAGCAGGTGAGGATATAGATAATCAAATGTATAGCATAGTTGACGATCAAGTTAAAGCAGCTGCTGACGCTCAAATGGCTTTGTTAAACGAAACAGATTTAACAAAAAGAAAAGAATATTTAACTCAAATAAGAAATACCGATGCTTTGCTAGATCAACTAGGCACTTTTACCGGTAATATTGCAGGAACTGCTAAAACTTGGCAAGAGCAGACATCGGCTAAATACGGAGCACCTGGTGGATATTATCAAAACGGCGAAGGTGAAGAGATGGAAATTAACGCAGCTATATTAGATGTTTTATCTGGTAAAAATCAATTATATAAAAATACAAAATCTCAATTAAGATACGATAAAAGCTCAAACTCAATTATATTAAATGTTTCTGGAGAAATGCCGGATGGCAGGAGATTTAGTAGAGATATAAATTCAAATGAATACAATACTGCTGATGGCGCTGGTCTTGGTTTAATTGCACAGGTACCTGACATAGAGGATATGTACGAAGCTGCTAGCCAATCTGTTGTTGGCGAAAATGGCAAAATTAAAGAACCTTTTTTAGGCGAAGTAACAACCCTACCTGCGAAATCTGATGGTAAAGATGAATATGAATATGTTGGGTCTAGAAAAATTTTAACTGATGATATGCGATCTTCTATTGCTAATTCAACAGCTCGTAATACCGCTGCTTCAATACTTAAAAATACGGAACCTTCATATGTTCGTGGAGTAATTGATTTCACATTAGGTAATCAGGGCACAGAAAAAAGCTATGCTAATGCTTTTGTTAAGCTTGGTACTTACGAAGAGCAAGTAGCCTGGTTAACTAATGAATTAACTAATTCTGCTATGAATAGGTTGCTTTCAGAACAAAGATCTTTTGATGAAAATGGCGAGCAATCTTACTATGATCTCGGGAGATTAAGCATGGTTCCTAAGCCAAAATTCAAAGAAGTTGCTCCACCTGAAGCAACACCTGAAGAAACAGCTAGAGCCATATATGATAGATTTGCTCAAAATCCAGCTGGTTTATTTGAAGAGTTTACTTCTCTAAAAACCATATACAATAAAGGCACAGGCATGATTGAAGTCTACGGAATGTTAGAAAAAGAAGTTGTTGATCCTAATAATCCGGGTGAAATGATAAAAATACAGGAGACCTCAAAAACGCCTACGGAAAAATATAATATGAAGAGCCCTACTGGTAGAAATAAATTCTATAGAACGTTATTAGAAAATAGTGGATATCTAAAAGGTCCTTCTAAAGAAGTTAGAGATATTGAAATTGCTTTTGGTGATATACTAACAGAGCGCACTAAGAAAAAAATAGCTAGAGAAAAGGGTGATTCAAATAAATCAAAGACTGCTGAAGAATTAATCGCACTATACGGTAATCAATAAAATTAAATAATATGAACGAATTAAAAGAAATCGTTAAGCGAATGATCGCTGCTGGTGAAAGCGAAGAAAATATTGCTCTTGTTATAAAAACTTATAAACAAAAAAATCAAGATTCATTAGTAAAGATGGAAAGCCCTGTAGAGGAGGTTGCGGATGCAGGGTTAAAAAAACAAGCAGCCGATGGGGTATCTCCGCCGGGGGATGGTTCTTTGGATTTAGTTCAAATAGGTAAGCCAATAGCTGCGGAAGAAAAAAGATTTGAATTAACGACTAAAGACGGTTCTAATATATATAAAGGTTCAGATATTTTAAATGAAATTAAAAGTTTAAAATTTAAAATTTCAGGAGAACCTATATATAATTACAAAGACGGTAAAATAGATACAGCTAATCCAATTAAAAGTAATGTATCTGACCAAGATTTATTGGATTTATATGTTTCAAAATTTAATGGGCGTGTTAAAGAAGTTGAAGTAGGCATTGATTTAGATGAGGCTATGATAACCGGTAAATCTAAAAGACGAAAAGAGCTTGAGGCCTATACAAGCAAACTAAATGAGCTTGAACCTACTGAAGAAGAGTTAAACGCACAGGCTGATTACAAATTTTCAATATATCAGATTACGCCTAGCATGTACTCCGATCCTTTTCTTAAAAAAGCCGCTGAAGGTGTTATAAAAGATAATAATTTAACAGAATTTTATAATACAGGGACTTTTGGCCCTGTACAATTTTTAGCCGGTTTTGAAAACGGTATTTACGCACAAGAAGCTTTTGATAAAGCTAAAGAACCTTATAAACAAGATCTTTATAAAAATACTTTTTCTGAAAATTTAGAAAATTATTATAAAGAAACAGAAAGTTTTTTTGATAAAAGCGAAGCTGCTAAAATGACAGCTGTTAGTGAAACTCTTTATAATTTAGACAAAAAAAGATCTAATAAAATTTCAAACGAAATAAATATCATTGATAACGAATTGTCTTTTTTAGCAGAAGATTTAAGTAGTTATAAAAATAAATATTTTGACACTACAGAAGAAATAGAAGAAGCAAAAATAGAGTATAATCAAAAACTTAAAAAGTTTAATAATCTCGCTAATATATATAGTAATAAAATAGATTATTTATATGAAATCGGCGAAGACTTAAACAGAGAAAAAATTATATTCGATGCTGCGAAAAAAGATTACACTAGCATAGGCGGATTTATTGGCAATACTATTGCTAGTACTTCTGAGCTAATATCAGGTGCTATTTCAGTGCCATCTTGGTTAGAACAAGCGTCTGTTCAATTAATAGCTGACGCGTCTGGTATTGAATTTGATCAAAATGCTTATGAAGCATTAAAGAAAGGAAGAATTGGAGCAGGTGCTGTCGGTTTAGATTATGTTGCCACTGGCTTAAGAAATTTTAGCAAAGAAATCAGAGATCACCTACCCACCCCAAAAAAGGTTGAAGATATTTCCAGTTTAGGGGGAGCTGTTGAGTGGGGGCTAGACTTAACAGCTAGTCAATTGCCTCAAATGGGAGTAATGATATTTGCTCCAGGCGCATCGCTTGGTGTTTTGGCCGGGTCTGCAGCAGGTAACAAATATTTAGACATGGCCGAAGAAATGTCTTTATATAAAGAAAAATACAAAGGATGGCAAATGCTTTCAGCTCCAATGATAGTTGGTGGGGTTGAATATTTAACAGAAAGAGTATCTGTGGGGCAACTTAAAAAAGTTAGAAACATTTTTAATAAAATGGACAGGAACTCTGTTGTTAATGCAGCAGAAAAATATATAACTGATAATGTGTTATCCAAAAATTACTTTGTAGACATGGGCAAGGAGGCAGGTGCCGAGGCAATTGCTGCATTGAGTGAGAATATAACTGATATATATTTGCTTGGAAAATCTAATGTAAATATTTTTGACGGAGTGCCAGATGCTGCGATTTCAGGTGCATTTATGAGTGGAGTAATATATAAAGCCCCAGCAGTAGGTGCTAAAATGTTACGACCGTTTGAAAGCAAAGATAATAGCAAGTTACTTAGAGATAATGTTAATCAAATATTAAATTTACAAACAGAATTAGCTAAGCCTAATATATCAAGCTCTACTAAATCAAATATTGAAAATTTAATTCTTAAATTGACAAAAGCTAACAATGAAATACTAAAAGATAGCTTTAATAATATAGATTATTTATCTAATGAAGATAAAAATAAACTTATTAATATAGAAAAAGAAAAAGAAGATTTAAAAATACAATATAGACAAACATTAGATGCAGACGATATTTCTAAAGAAAATAAAGGTAGTTTAATAAAAGATATTGCTGAAGAATTTTCTATATTAGAAAACGAAAAAGAAAGTGTATTAACAAAAGCGGCTTTAATTAAAGAAACAGAAGCTATTGGAAAAGGAGCTAAGCAGATATTTAAAGGTAAGGTAGAGGTTATTAGACTTAAAGATGCAACAGCTGTTGAAGAGTGGCTTGACAAAAATTCTGAAAATTATACAGATTTAAAAGATAGCAAAGATTTAAATGTTAAAAGATCTAAGCAATATGGTTTTGAAGTTAAAGGCGGCAAAAATGGAGAGCGCGTACTTATTATAAACGAAAAAGTTAGTGCTGAAGAATTTGTTTCAACAACTGCAAGGCACGAGTTTTTGCATTCTTTATTGGCTAATACTTTAACAGACCCTTCTATAGCTATTGACTTAGGGTTAGATCTTATTAAAGAAATAAAATTAAGAACTGATGGCGGTAAGCAATTATCACCTAAGTTTTTAGAAAGAATATCGCTATATGCTAAATCAAATGAATTATCAAGCGCAGAAGCATTGCTAAAAATAGAAACCGTAGGGGACTTAACTGATTACATGAGCAAATACCTTAGAGACTCTAATGGTAAAATTAATGCAATACAATTTGAAGAATTAATTACCCTAACATCAGAATCTTTGGCTTCTGGAGATCTTAAACTTAATGATTCTGCTTTAACAAAATTTGCAGAAGTAATTAAAAGAATATATAAAGATTTGTTTGGTATTGAGATAAAATTTAATACAGGCAAAGATGTCCTTGAGTTTATAAAGGATTACAACAAAAGTGTAGATAAAGGCGGAAAATTTTCAAGTAGATTTGAAAAATTAGCAGAAAAAGGAGCTAAAGGAAAATTAACAGAAGGCACAATTATAAAAACAATGAAAGCCGGACTAACTACTCCGGATACAAAATTGTCAAGATCAAGAAGTCAAGTAGAGCAAGCTATTGAAGATTTAGAAGAAAGATTGTATTCTGGTGAAATTAGCGATGATTATTTTGAAACAAAATTATCTTCTTTAGAAAAAGAATTAAAGGAAGCTAAGCAACCTCAAAAAAGACCTAAAGATATAACTGATAAAATAAAAAGCGGTGCGCAAAAAATACTTGATGAAAATAAGCAATATTTTATAGATAATAATGAAAGTAGAAAAGCTTTAGCGGCTAAAAAAATAGCTAAGCTTTATATGCCTTTAATGCGTAAATACGCTACTAGACCTCAACCTAAAACAGGTGCAGCTGCATTTGCAGAACTAGAAGGATTTAACATGGAAAGTTACACAGTTTCTGCTGAAACAGAGCTAGTACGTCATATTATGAACTTTAATCCTGCTAAAAATGACGATATTCACGGCTGGGTTAATTCTCAAGCTTACAACAAAGCGCTAAACGCGCTGAAATCAGAAGGCATTGATCTTACAGCAAAGAGCTTAGAAGGTGAAGGGGTTGCAAAAAAGGCTGAAAAAATTGCAGCAGAGGAAACTGCTTCGCAAGAAACTAAGCTTCCTCCTGGACTAAGCTTTACCGCTAAAATAGAAAGAGCGCTTCCTAAGTTAATTAATAATGAAGTTAGGGATGAAATAAATGAAATTGTAGAAAGGTATATTACGTCGGACGATGTACTGAAAAAAATTAGATTTGAAAAATTTGGGAATGCTATTGTAATACAACCTGAAGAGCAAAAAGCTTTTAGAAAAATGGTTGAAGAGACTTTTGTTAAAGAGTATGCAAAAAAGTTTCAAAAGTATAATATAGCTGTCGCTAAAAGATTAAGAAGCGATGAGTACATGGAACAATGGCAAAAAAAATTAAATAAAGCCCAGCAAGATCTTGATATTGCTAAAAAAGAATACAACTCTATACCTGAAGACAAAAATAAAGAAAAAAAATTAGCTAAAGATAAAGTTGATAAGCTTCAAGAAAATTTTAATATTATTAAAAATAATGGGCAGCGATTAGGAACGTCTACTGTTTATAAACAAGCGGTCGAAAATACTTATGATCTTTACAAAATCATGCCGCAAAGTTTTATAAATAAAAAGATACCACAATGGGCAGAGCCTGATATTGATCCTAAAACAGGTAAGCAAAGAAGAGAAACTGTTTCTATTGCCGGATCTTACGGTGGTGCTGTAGGTAATCCTATATTTGTAAGAAAGTTTATTACAAAAGATGAATGGATTAATTATTGGTTACCAATAGAAGCCGGAGCGTCTACAAGAGCAGCAAGAAGAACCAGATTTTCAGAATTTATATCGCAAGAATTAGGTAAAGATAGTTTTTTAACATTTTTAAATAATCCAGAAACTAGGCAAAAGTTTTTAGACCAACAAAGAATGCCTGCTGTTGATGAAATAGAAGCGCTTGGTATAACATTAGCTACTGCTTTAGATAGAAATCCAGAAGCTTTGGGCATTAAATATTCAATGTCTCCCAATGCTATTAGAGCTAACCAGAACGCTTTTGAAAAAGATAAAACTTTTGCTGCAAATATAGCTGATTTAAACAAAGAAGATTTATTAGTATATCTTAAAGAATATTTCCCTAAGGAAGCATTTGGGTTTGAAGATAGTGACTATTCTGATGCCGTTGAATTTTATAAAGATGGTAATAAAAACGCAATTAGAAATGCTAAAGATATTAAAAAAGATTTTATAATAAAAGCAGATATTACTGAGCAAAAATCAAAAGAATTAGAAAAATATTCTAATGAAATGCTCGAGCGAGTATCTGGTATTTCTGCAAAAGAAAAAATATCACCATCTCAAGCTGCTTTAAGGGGTAAAGGTAAGGGTAGATTTGATATTTATATACCCCCAAATACAGAGGACTTTGCTGGATTAATGTATAAATTATACGGTAAAGGCAAGCAAGGAGATAAGGATATGGCATTTATAAAAGAAAATTTATTAAATCCATTTGCTAGAGGCGAACAAGCTTTTACTTCTTATAAGCAAAGATTAGCCGAAGATTTAGCTAAGCTTACGGAAGATATGAAAAGTTTAGAAACTAATATAAATAAAGAAACAATAAAAACTATTGAAAGTTTTAATTATTCTGTTGAGAATGCTGTTAGAGTTTATATTTGGACAAAATTAGGATATAATATACCTGAATTAAATAAAAGCGAACAAACTAAGCTTAAACTTGCTGTATTAAAAGATCCTAAATTAAAAGAGTTTGCAGAATCTGTTATGCAATTAACAAAGCTTGATGTAAAATACCCAGAGCCGTCTGGTAAAGATTGGGCTGGCAGTAACATTAAAATTGATTTATACGAGTACCTTAACAAAGGAGTTAGGTCTAAATTTTTATCTGAATGGAAAGAAAACGTTGATGCAATATTTAATGAAAACTTTTTTGGAAAACTAGAGGCTGCATTTGGTAAAAATTATGTTAGTAATTTACAGAAAATACTTAAAAGAATGGAATCTGGTAAAAACGTACCTTTTGCTGATAAAGAAGCTAGTCAGGTATTAAGTTATATAAATGGATCCATAGGTAATATTATGTTTCTTAACACTAGATCTGCTGTATTGCAAACAATATCATCTATAAACTTTATAAACTGGGGCGACAATAATATCATAAAAGCAGGAGCCACTTTAAAAGATCCGAAAAAGTTTATAAAAACTTTCATGGAATTAATGAATTCCGATTATTTAAAACAAAGAAGAAATGGATTACAAATTGATGTAAATGAATCGGAGCTTGCAGAAGCACTAGAAGGTGATGGGGGTGGATTTAAAGCTATTTTTCGTAAATTAATAAAAATAGGTTACAAACCAACGCAAATTGCAGATAGTTTTGCCATAGCTTTAGGGGGAACTTCTTTTTATATTAATAGAACTAATACTTATATTAATGAAAATATTTCGGAAAAAGAAGCTAAAGATAAGGCATTCTTAGATTTTCAAGAAATTGCAGAAGAGAGTCAACAATCAGCCAGAACAGACAGGGTTTCTAATATTCAAGCTGGCTTATTAGGAAGATTAATATTTGCTTTTCAAAATACCCCATTACAATACGCTAGACTAAGTAAAAAAGCATTTCTTGATATAAAAAACGGAAGAGGTGATTTAAAAACTAATTTAAGCAAGCTAGTTTATTATTCTTTTGTTCAAAATATTATATTTTACACGTTACAATCGGCCATGTTTGCTACATTGTTTGGCGTAGATGAGGAAGAAGAGAAAAATAAAAAATTAAATGAAAAAATTGGTAGAGGTGCAAACTCTATATTAGATGGCTTTTTAAGAAGTGCAGGATTATATGGTGTTGCAATTAGTGTAACAAAAAATGTTATACTAAAATATTTTGAAGAACAAGAAAAAGGGTGGGCGGCTAATCCCGGCAATTTTCTTGTAGCAATAGCTCAAATATCGCCACCAATAGGGTCTAAAGCTCAACGTATAAATAGTTGGTTTAATTCAGATAAATATTATTCAACAAAGAAGGGAGCTGCGGAAAGAGCTAAAATAATTAAAGAAAAAGGACAATTTTTTGATCCATTACTTTTTGCTCAAACAAAAGCTTTCGGAGCGGTTACAAATATACCAGTAGACAGACTTATGTCTAAAGCTATTAATATGGAGGTAGCCTTAGATGACGATATTAATAATTTAGCAAGAGTGTTTGCGTTTTTAGGATGGGATAAATGGAGCTTAGGATTATATGATAAAAAATCTAAACCCGCTACAACTTCTAGGTTAATAACACCATTGCGAGGTAAGGGAAGATCAAGAAAAATGGGTAGGCAAAGATGAGAAAGATAAATAAAATAATACTGCATTGTACCGCCACGCCTGAAGGCAGATATACCACTGTTGAAGATATACGGCGATGGCACAAGCAAAGAGGCTTTAGAGATATTGGTTACCATTATGTAGTTTATTTAGATGGAAGCATACATTTAGGTAGACCAATTGAAGAGATAGGTGCTCATACAAAAGGAGAAAATACTGGCAGTATAGGTGTTGCTTACGTGGGAGGTATTGATAAGAAAAATTTTAAGCCTAAAGATACAAGAACGCCAGAGCAAATAATGGCTTTAGATTTATTGCTTGGCTCACTTTTAGACGATTTTAAAGGCGCAACGTTACACGGGCATAACCAATTTGCTAATAAGGCTTGTCCAAGTTTTGATGTACAAGAAGAATATAAATATTTAATAGATTGTTATGCCTAAATATAAAGATAAACACGGAACCACAAGAGTAGGCGATTTTTTAAGGAGCATTGGTAAAAGCGACATAGTAGAAAGTATTGCCGGCGTTTTGCCTGAACAAGGCGTTTTGGGTGTCATTAAAAGCATTATTAAAAAAGATAATACAATAACGCCTGAAGATAAAGAAGTTGCTTTAAAGCTGCTTGAAATGGATTTACAAGAAATGAATGACGTAACTACAAGATGGTCCTCAGATATGGTGTCGGATTCTTGGTTAAGTAAAAATACAAGACCAATGACCCTTATATTTCTAACAGTAATGATGACCTTGTTTGTCATATTGGATAGTTCTGAGAATAAATTTATAGTAAAAAGCGAGTTTATAGATCTGCTTAAATATTTACTTATAACGGTTTATGCTGCATATTTTGGAAGTCGAGGTTTTGAAAAATTTACAAAAATAAAAAATATTTAATATGGGAAAATTATTAGTTAAGTTAGGACAAAAGCTTATAGCTTTTAATATGTTTTTAAAAAATAAATGGAACAATTTAATAGATAAATTAAAGTTTAAAATAAAATAAAGGCTATGGATAGATCAATTTTAGATAATGAAGCGAGGCTTAAAGCTTTAGGCAAAGGAATGAGAAGTCCATTTAAGATACAAGACCTAAGTGGTGATGGTAAAATAACAAAAAAAGATGTTTTAATTGGTAGAGGTGTAATTGATAAAAGCGGGTCCCCTTTAAAATTAAAAGATGCATGTTACCATAAAGTAAAAAAACAATATGATGTTTTTCCTTCGGCTTATGCTAGTGGAGCTATAGCTAAATGTAGAAAAAATAAAGGCAAAAAGTAATGTATAGTTCACCTTTTAAAAAAGTAAGAAAAACAAAAGAAGGCTTAGCTTTGAAGCGTTGGTTTAAAGAAGAATGGGAAACGCCAAAAGGCAAAAAAGATTATAAAGACGGAGAAAATACTTTTAGACCTACTAAAAAAGTATCTAAAGATACGCCTAAAACTTGGAGTGAAGTTACGCCGGCGTCAAAAGCTAAGGCACAAAAAGAAAAAAATACTAAAGGAAGAGTTACTAAGTATTAAATAAAAAGGAACAAAATAATATTGGGCACCATACCCAGAAAGTTCCTGTAACAAAAAAAGGGGTTGCCGTAAAGCTTCCCCTTTTTTAATATGTATACATTATTTAATTATTTATACATATTAGTTTTTATATGTATAAAAAAGTCATAACTTTTAGCCTTTAGCCATCACAACTCAAGCAATTAGGATCCATAGCTGCTGATGCAATATCCCCTCTTAATACAGACTCAGTTCTTGTGTAATACAAGGTTTTAACTCCGTTTTTCCACGCCTCCATGTGTACCTGGTTAATCCACTTTGGAGTGGCTTCGCTTGGAAAAGCTAAATTTAAACTAACTGATTGATCTATATACTGTTGTCTTATTCCAGCTTGTTTTACTAACTCTAACTGATTAATTTCCTTAAAAGTTTTAAATACTTCTTTTGCTGGGACGTCATGGGCCATACGAATATCATTAAGCTCAGATATATCTTGAACACTGCCGCCATCAGCAAGTATCTTATCCCATATTTCATCTGTATTTATTTTATGCTTTTTAAGTAATTTTAATAAAGTTGGGTTTTTTCTTATAAATGTTCCTTTTGCGGATTGCTCAGTAAAAACATTTGCCGCCCAAGGTTCGATGCCAGGAGAAATATTACCAGATAGCTTAGAATTAGATACGGTTGGCGCAATGGCTCGTAAATGAGTATTACGCATACCAGTACCAGCGCACCAAAGAGGTTCGCCATAAACTTCAGCCAAAGCCATTGATGCTCTTTCGCTTTCAATTTTAATTTGCGAAAAAATCTTCCTAGTCTCAAACTGAGCAAGTAAACCCTCGAAAGGAATGCTCTTCTCTTGGAGGTACGTGTGCCATCCGAGTACTCCCAATCCCAGTGCTCTCCCTTTTTGCGCAGATCGTACTGAATTTTCGAAACCTCGTAACCCTTTGGCTCTTTGAATAAATTCCTCCATAACACCATCAAGAAACCAAATAGCGTCGTGTATAAGGTTAGTATCTTTCCATTCTTCATATTTTGCTAAATTTAATGATGATAAGCAACAAACAAAACTATGACTTTCATCTGTATGTAGCGCTATTTCACTACATATATTTGTCATATGAACTTTTAATCCGTTGGTTTTATATGCTTGCGGATTTGCTTTGTTAACATTTCCTTTAAACATAATGTACGGTTCTCCAGTTGCTTTTCGTTTTCTAAGAAGTTTACTCCATCTATTTCTAGCATCCGCATCTCCTTGTTCAAGCTTTCGCATAAACTTATCACCAACAACTGCGCATTGATGTAGATTAAGCGATTGTCTGTTAACATCTCCTTTCGGCTCTCGTATTTCAAGCCACTCTTCAAAATCATCATGCTCAATGTTGATATTAATACTTGCAGCTCCTCGTCGAACAGATCCTTGATTTGTTGCAAGGATTGTCGAGTCATATATTTTGCAGAATGGCACGACTCCATCTGATGTTCCATTACCTGTAATTTTAGTGCCGGCGGGTCTAACCATATTAACTCCAATGCCTACTCCGCCGCCGTGCTTAGCGAGTAACATCATTTCTAAATTCTTTTGTCCTATATCTTGTATGCTATCAGCTACATCAATACCAAAGCAACTAATAGGCAGGCCACGATCTGTCCCAGTATTGCTAAGTACCGGCGAAGCTAAGCATAACCAACCATTCCAAATATAATTAAAAAAAGTTTCAGCCATTTCTGGTTTATAAAGCCTACGAGCAACGGTATTTGATACTCTCCAATATGCATCTTTAGGGCTTTCGCTCTGCAAAAGATAACCTCCTGATATTGTTTTTTTATAAACATCAGTGTTACCCCAAGCAGGATAATCTTCGCCTTTAATCCATTCGTTATTCCACATTTGTTTTATTTTCTTTTTCTAAACTAGTTTTAAGAGCTTCTAAGGCATCTTCATAGCCTGGCATTTGTTTAACTGTTTCAAGAGTCCCAATAGATAAATCTGTAAGGTTTTTCATTTCTTTTGACATTTGTGTTATCACTGCTCCCAGTATTTCTATTTTTCGTTCGAGCATCATTACTCTGCTCTGTTTCTGTCCTTTCATATAATGTATCTTTTATTTCTTCTTCAGTTATAATATTACCAGATATCTTCAAAATCTTCGCCTTCTCCCGCTTTCGAATAATCAGTCGGTCGTATAGCAAAAAAATCGGTATGAGTAACACCGCCGGTAAGATGATAAAACCAATCAAGATTACTGGCCGCTTTTTTATCATAAGCGAAATATCCGCCAAGATCGATGTACCCCAATTCAACAAGTTTCTCATTTGCTCTTTTCTTTATAAAATGTTTAAGATCATTCGCGGATATACCTTCTATATCACCCATTTCAAACATCTTGTTAATATATTTTACTTCTAAGCTTACCATTGTTTCAGCAGCTTTTATAATATCCTCTCGGCATAAATGCAATAATTGATTGTTTTCGTTACACATTTGTTTAAATAACTGGCAACCCATTTTACTATGTAATGACTCATCTCTTACAGACCATTTCATTTGTTGACCAATACCTTTAAGCAAATTGCGTAATTGAAACGAATACAAAACAGCAAAAGCAGAATATAAACTTACTCCTTCGGCAAATGCGCTAAATACGGCTAAAGACTTACCAATACCGACTTGATCCGTACCTTTGTAGGCAACTAAGTTATCAAATCTATCGGCTGTAGCTGGATCGTGTAAAAAAGCCTCATAATCTTCTAATCCTAGTGTTTCGTTTAAGTA
>WLWE01002199.1_pt1 | contig 12945 bp, 11 predicted proteins | sample 6718301 | NCBI WGS metagenome assembly WLWE01 (sample SAMN12718691, study PRJNA515312) | sponge metagenome | isolation source: marine sponge | host: Mycale hentscheli | place: New Zealand: South Island, Marlborough, Capsize Point | collected 2003-05-01 | reverse complement strand
AAGATCTCCAGCAATGACAGCTTTGCCAGACGTTAAGATGCTAAATGAAATGTCAAAGACTACAATTAAAGCTGCACAGAAACAAGTAGACCCACCACTATTAGTTCCAGATGATGGATTTTTATTACCTGTTAGAACTGTACCAGGTGGATTAAATTTTTATAGAAGTGGTACTAGAGATAGAATTGAACCATTAAACATTGGTGCAAACAATCCATTAGGATTAAACATGGAAGAGCAAAGAAGAGATGCGATTAGAGCTGTGTTCTATGTCAATCAACTTATGATGCAACAAGGTCCACAAATGACAGCAACAGAAGTTATTCAACGTAATGAAGAGAAGATGAGATTACTAGGACCAGTATTAGGAAGATTACAATCTGAATTATTAAAACCATTAATTGATAGAGTATTTAATATTCTATTAAGAAACAATCAATTACCTCCAGCACCTGAATTTTTATCAGGTCAGGATATAGAAATTGAATACGTTTCACCATTAGCGAAAGCACAGAAATCCACAGAGTTACAATCTATTATGAGAGCTATTGAAATTCTTGGAAGCATGGCTAATGTAGCTCCTGTATTTGATTATGTTAATTTTGATAATCTTGTTAAACACTTAGCTGATATAGTGGGTGTGCCACAGAAGATATTAAAATCACAGAGTCAAGTTAATGCAGAACGACAACAAGCACAACAACAACAACAGGAGCAAATGCAGATGCAACAATTACAACAGGTAGCAAAAGCTGGAGGAGATATAGCTCCATTAGCTAAAGCCTTACCTGAAGAAGCACGAGCCGTTGCAAATGCTGAAGAAGAATAATGGGTCAAGCAAAAGATAAAGAAAAAAACTTTGAAAAATATGTTGAGAGTTTAAAGAAGAACTACAATTATATATTCAATACAGACGAAGGCAAACAAGTCATGTCTGATTTAGAAAAGAGATGCCACCATCATACGACTACCAATGTAAAAGGTGATAGTCATGAAAGTGCATACATGGAAGGACAACGTAGCATCCTTCTATTTATAAAAGCAATGCTACAAAACGATAATGAAAAAGGAAAATAAATATGTCATCAGAACAGATAACACAGGAAACTGTGCCTGTAGAAACGACACAAACTACAGAACCAACCGCAACACCAAGTAATGTTGCTAAGTCCGATACACCTGTATCACCAACAACTGAAACACAACCCGTAGCTAAAACTTGGAAAGAAGCAATTTCCGAAGAGTTTAGAAACGATCCAAACATAGAAAAGTTTACAGAGATAGATGCACTGGCAAAGTCATATATCAATGCAACACAAATGATTGGTAAAGATAAAGTTGCTGTACCTAATAAAAACTCAACAGATGATCAATGGAATGAAGTCTACGATAAACTAGGTAGACCTGAGTCTGCAGATAAATATAGTTTAAATGCAAAGTCAGAAGTTGTTCCTATTGATGATAATGCAATCAAACAATTTGCAGAGAACGCACATCAGTTAGGTTTAAATAATAAACAAGCTCAAGGTATCTTAGAGTTCTATAAAAATAATATGGAAGGCATGGCTCAACAAGCCAAAGTAGATACTGAAACTGCTCAAGCTCAATCGACACAAGAGTTAAGGCAAGAGTGGGGTAGAGAGTTTGATTCTAATATTAAGAAAGCTGGAGCATTAGCTAAAGCTAACATGAACCCAGAGATATTAGATATGCAACTTAAAGATGGAATGAGACTTGGAGATCATCCTGAAATTATTAAAGGCTTCGCAAAGATAGCTGGAATGATGTCAGAAGATAAAATAGTTTCTACAGAGAGTGAAAACGTAAGTTCAAACACCGATGTTGAAACAGAAATATCTGATATTATGAATAATAAAGATGGACCTTATTGGAATAAATCACATCCTGACCATGATAAAATGGTACAACAAGTTTATACTTTAAGAGAAATGCTAACTAAATAATTTTTAACCCCTTGTATTTTTTTAAAAATTAATGTAAGGGGTTATTAATAGGACAATTCGTAAGAACCCTAATGACAGTAGGAAAGACTGCGGTCTAACAGACTTTAAATGCAAGAATTGCCTGTCAATTTGACGGAGAACCTTTCTGTTTAACTTAACAATAACAATAAAAATGGAGAGACAATTATGTCATCACAAATAACTACAGCTTTTGTACAGCAGTATTCTGCTAACATACAAATGCTATCTCAACAAATGGGATCGTTATTAAGAGACAAAGTCAGACTTGAAAGCGTTACAGGAAAAAATGCTTTCTTCGATCAGGTTGGCTCAGTAACTGCAGTTGTAAAAACTAGCAGACATTCAGACACTCCGCAAATTGATACACCTCACGCAAGAAGAAGAGTATCATTAGCTGATTATGAATTTGCTGATTTAATCGATCAACAAGACAAAGTTAGACTCTTAATAGACCCGACTTCATCTTATGCTCAAGCCGCTGCTATGGCAATGGGAAGAGCTATGGATGATGTAGTAATCAGTGCCGCTCTAGGTACTTCTTTTACTGGCGAAACAGGATCAACATCAACTGCATTACCTGCAGCTCAAAAAATAACTGAAGCAGGTACTGATGGTTTAACGATTGCGAAATTAAGAACTGCAAAAGAAAAGTTCGATTTAGCAAGTGTAGACCCGTCTATCGCTAGATACATTGTAGTATCACCTAGACAAATCACTGATCTATTAGGTACAACTGAAGTAACAAGTTCAGATTTTAACACAGTCAAAGCATTGGCTAATGGTGAAATCAACTCGTTCTTAGGTTTTAACTTTATAGTATCAAACAGACTATCTATCGCATCTTCTAAAAGATCATGTATTGCTTTCGCACAAGACGGCATTGCATTGGGAGTTGGTAAAGATGTTAATGCAAGAATAGACGAAAGAGCAGACAAATCGTATGCGACTCAAGTTTACTACTGCATGAGCATTGGAGCAACAAGAATGGAAGAAGAAAAAGTGGTAGAAGTTCAAGCACACGAAGCATAATAGGAAGGATAAATAATTATGGCAAACTCAATACAACAAGCGAAGATTGCATCGACTCCTTCTGAAAAAGTAAAAACTAACGAACTCGCAGGTAGAGTGAGAATAGCTTTTGCTGAATATGAAGCGAGTGCAGAACAATCAACAATACATATGTTTAGCATACCAAATGGTGCGAGACTTTTATCAGGAACAGTAGCATACGATGCCTTAGGTTCGTCTACTACAATTTCTGTAGGTTACGCAGAACACAACAAAGCAGATGACACAGCTGTCACAGCAGACGTAGATCAATACAAAGCTGCAGCAGCATCAACATCAGCTCAAAGTGTAGCAGTGTTAGACACGATTGCATTAGACAAAAATGCAGTAACAGATGCCGACAAAGATGGTGTTCCAGTTACAGTTACATTAGCAGGTGCTAATGGTACTGGCACTATTCAGTTGCAAATGTTATATGCGATTGACTAATAATTAAATTAGGTGGGGGAGAAATCCCCCATCTGTTATTTCATGACAAGAGCAAGATTTGATCCAAGACTCATCAACATTTACAAAGATCCTAAACTTTTGTTGCATTTTGAATGGGGAACGGATAATAAGATTTATAGATATGCTTTAGTTGAAAAAATTGATATAGGTAATATCAACGAATTAACTAAAAAAAAGAAAGATGAAGTTGATCTTTCTCATAAGGACATTTGGAAAAAATATGGCATCAGTAGTAGACATTTGTAACGGAGCATTAAATCAATTAGGAGCAACTACTATCCTATCACTTACAGAAGATTCAAAGAACGCAAGGTTGTGTAACTCAAGATACACACAAGTTAGAGATTCATTATTTAGATCACATCCTTGGAACTGTTTACAGAAGAGAGTAGAACTAGCAGCAGATACAGATACACCTGCTTGGGGTTTTTCAAGTCAGTATACCTTACCTGCAGACTGTTTAAGATTATTAAGAATATTAGATTATGATTTAGATCACAAAGTAGAAGGTAGAAAGATTTTAAGTAATGCTTCTTCTATGAAAATTTTATACATCGCAAGAATTACAGATCCTAATGAATACGATGAACTATTAAGAGAAACTTTATCTGCAGCATTAGGAGCAGATATTGCTTATGGAGTTACATCATCTAATCCTGTAACTCAAAATATGTATCAACTATTTCAAGATAAATTAAGGGATGCTAGGTTTGTAGATGCAACTGAAGGTCAAAACAATTCACCTGATCTTGGAATGACAGACGCAATAGAAGCTAGTACCTTTATTAACTCAAGGTATTAAACTATGGCACGAGTTGCTGCACAGCTTACAAACTTTACAGGCGGAGAGTTATCACCACGTTTAGATGGTCGAAACGATTTAACTAAGTATGCTTCAGGATGTAAAACATTAGAGAACTTTGTTGTCTATCCTCATGGTGCTGCAGCAAGGAGACCAGGTACAACTTTTGTAGCTGAAGTAGCGAATAGTGCTAACAAAACAAGACTCATACCTTTTGAATTTTCTACAACACAAACCTATATGCTTGAGTTTTCTAATTTAAAAATGAGAGTATATAAAGATCGTGGTTCTGTATTAGAGGGAGATAAAGCTATTTCTGGAATTACTAAAGCTAATCCAGCTGTGGTAACAGCAACAGGTCATGGTTATTCCAATGGCGATGAAGTTGTTATTAGTGGTGTAGTTGGCATGACAGAAGTTAATAGTAAAAGATTTTTAGTGGCTAACAAAACAACTAATACATTTGAACTTACAGATAAAGATGGAACGAATATTAATAGTTCTACATTTACCACTTATACTTCTGGTGGTGTATCTAATAAAGTTTTTGAAATTACAACACCTTATACAACTGCACAACTCTTTGATTTAAAATTCGCACAATCAGCAGATGTCATGTACATCACGCATCCTGAACACGAAGTAGAAAAATTATCTCGTACTGCTCATACCGCTTGGACATTAACTGATGTTGATTTTACTAATGGTCCTTATATGGATGCTAACATTACAACAACAACTTTAAATCCTGGATCACATACAGTAGGTACAGGAGTGGCAGTCGTAGCAAGTGCAGTTACAGGTATTAATAGTGGTAGTGGTTTTTTATCTACTGATGTAGGTCGATTAGTTCAGTTTGGAACTGGTTATGGTAAAATTACAGCAGTTGCAGATACTTTAAATTTTACTATGGAAATTATTGTAGATATGGGTTCAGCAACTGCATCCGCAAATTGGTCTCTTGGTTCTTTTTCAGATACCACAGGACATCCATCTTGTGTTACTTTCTTTGAACAACGATTAGTATTTGCAGGTACAACTTCTCAACCTCAAACTATATTCTTTTCTAAGTCAGGTGATTATGAAAACATGGATGCAAACATTGGCGGTACTGTAGCCGATGATGATGCTATTATTTATACCATCGCATCGAACCAAGTTAATGCCATTAGATTTATGACAGCTACAAGAACTTTAATTATTGGTACAGCGGGTGGTGAGTTTACAGTTTCAGGTGGAGGTACAGATAATGCAATTACACCTACAAATATATTAATTAAAAAACAATCGAATCATGGTGCAGCTAATGTAGATGCTATAGCTGTAGGTAACGCAACATTATTTTTACAAAGAGCTAAAAGAAAAATAAGAGAGTTAGCTTATAACTTTGATGTTGATGGTTACATTGCACCTGACATGACAATACTTGCTGAACATATTAGTGAAGGTGGACTAACACAAATGGCATATCAACAAGAACCTAATCAAATTATTTATGCTGTAAGAGGTGATGGTGAACTTATAGGTTTAACCTATCAAAGAGAACAACAAGTTACAGCTTGGCATAGACATATCTTTGGTGGTGTTTTTGGAGCAGGTAATGCAGTTTGTGAAAGTGTAGCGGTTATACCTACAGACGATACGGAGTATGAAGTTTATGTTATTATTAAAAGAACCATTAATGGTGCTACAAGAAGATTTGTAGAGTACATTAATAACTTTGATTTTACAGAAACAGATAACACAACATTTAATTTTTTAGATAGTGCTTTAGCTTATAGTGGTTCGGCAGTTACAACGATTTCAGGCTTAGATCATCTTGAAGGACAAACAGTTAGTGTATTAGCTAATGGTGCAACACACCCTGATAAAACAGTATCAAGTGGATCGATAACATTAGATCGTTCTTCAACTAATGTTAAGGTGGGTTTAAGTTACAGCTCAATCTTACAAACCATGAGACTTGATGCTGGTTCACAGAATGGTACATCACAAGGTAAGACTAAAAGAATATACGAGATTACTATAAGACTTTATGAGTCTGTTGGTGTAGAGGTAGGTGAATCTTTAGATAACATGGAACGAATACCTTTTAGAACATCATCTGATCCTATGGATCAAGGTATACCACCATTTACAGGAGATAAAGCTGTGGAGTTTAGAGGTAATTATGATACTGATGGTTTTATTTTTGTTAGACAAACTCAACCTTTACCTTTAACAATATTATCTTTATACCCAGAACTACAAACGAATGACTAAAAATTTATTACAAATAGTGCCTTATATCTCAACTCATGGTAAGATCATTCTTGCTAATCAAATGAACCACGTTCTTATGGATAAAGATGCACAATACGAAGGCGATGCTATGCAATTAGAACAGAATGGTTTAGCTTATACTTGTATTATAAACAATGAACCTATTGCATCTGCAGGTATGAAAATCATTTGGGATGGTGTGGCAGAAGGTTGGGTGTTGGCAACAAGTAAGGTTTGGAATCACCCGCTAGTTATTGCTAGAGCTATTAAGAAAAATTTTGCAAGACTAGCAAAAGAAAATAATATAAAAAGAGTACAAACAGCTGTAAGAGCTGACTTTAAAATAGGTTTAAAGTTCGCTTCATGGCTTGGTTTACAAAACGAAGGATTGATGAAACATTATGGTTTTGATGGTTCAGATCACTTCAGATATGCGAGGATTTTTTAATGAGTTGGGTTTCAGCAGCAGTATCAGTAGCAGCAGCAAGACAAGCATCAGCGATTGGTAAATACAATCAACAGATACAAAATCGTAATGCTCAAGTTGCTGAACAAGAAGCACAAGCTATTGATCAACAAAAAAATTTAGATATACAAAGATTTGACCAACAATTTCTTAAATTACAAGGTTCAACTAAAACTGCTATATTAAAATCAGGTGCTACGTTAGAAGGATCAGGTTTAAGAATACTAAGACAGAATGTTGAAGAAGCAGAAGTAGAAAAAGATATTATAGAATACAATGCAAAGATAGGTCAGGCACGAGCTTTTGAACAAGCTAATTTTGCTCGTATGCAAGGCAATGTAGCTCGTATGGAAGCAAGAAGAGTAGCACTTTCTTATTATGGAAAAGCAGCTCAATCATTAAGTAGATCAGGAACAGGTAGTAGTTTATTATCTGGTAGTGGTGATCAAGGAGAGGTGGTAGCTCCATAATGCCAAAGATACCTACATATACATCAAAAGGAAGAATCACAGCAGAACCAACTGGTGTTCAAGCTAATATTAAAATTTCTCCTACTGCTAGTATTGCAGCTGGTTTACTTCCTGCAGCTGAAGCTATTGAAGAATATCATATTAAACAAAGAGATAATAATGAAAAGTTACAAGCGAGAAAAACTTTTTATGAAATGAAATCAGAATCAGATGAAATTATAAAAAAATATGAAAACGATCCAGATGAAGTTAATTCTGTCAATGGATATAATGAAGAGTTTGGTGTTTATAAAAATCAAAAATTATCACAAATAAAAAACAAAAGAGTTAAAAAAAGATTAGAAGATTTATTAACTATCGATCAAGCTGAAACAGTTTACAAAGTTAAAAAAAATTCATTTAAAGCATTTGAAACACAAAGCAATCAAACTTATGGTGATGGTCAAACTATTTTATCTAATGAATATGCTTTAGCTGACAATCAAAAAATAAAAGATAAAAAATTACAGGAGAGAATAGATTTAGCAACTGAATATGAAAACATACATCTAAAAGGTAAACCATGGTTAGATAAAGAAACATTTAAAATAAAATCTGATAGTGTTATTTTTGATGTAGACCAACAACTAGGATTAAATAATTATAATGGTGCTAAACAATTGCTTATTAAAAATAAAAACAGTGTTGATTCAGATGAGTTTAATAAAAAACTTTTATTAATTAATAAACAATTTAGTGAAGCACTTGGTAATAAAAATTTAGATAATATTTTTTTACTAGATCAAGGATCAACTGTTGTGGGAGCTGGTGTTAAGAATGTGGATGGTAAAGAAATAACACAAAAAGATTTAGAAAAAACTGCTAATCGATTTGCTTTAGCTACCAATTTAGATGGTAGTTTAAAATATGAAACAGCTCAAGTAATAGAAAAATCTGTAAAAAATAATACTAAAGTTCCATTTTATTTTGAAACATTAGATGCTGGTGGAAATGTTACAGATACATCTAATCAAAATGCTACCTTAAGAGGTTTACAATTATACAAAACATTTAAAAATCAAAATGCCTTGCAGTCATTAACATCTATTTATAAATTAGGCAAAGATGATTTAGCAACATATCAAAGATTAGATTTTGGTATGAATACTATGAAGGGAACATTTGAACAAGCATTTAATAATGAACTGCAATATAAAAACAATCCTGATAAATATAAATTATTAAAAGCTGACGGAAAAGCTGTTACTGCAAAAGTAGCTGAATTAGATTTTCCTGGTGTTACACCATTTGAATTTGGACTTGAATTTGAAAACGAACAATATGCAAATATTATTATAAAAAATGTTGCAAACAATACTATGATTGCCAATGGTTCACAAGCAACCGCATTAGATTTTGCTAAAAAATATGTACAAGAAAATTATAGAGTAGATGATTTTAAACAACTTGTACCTATTAATAATGCTTATCCCTCTTATCACGATGCAGCTGTAAAACTTTACATAAAAGATTTATATGAAAGTGGTAGAATAAATAAAGAGCAACATAAAGAAGAAGATATTATACCAGTTTATTTTACAGAAGGTTCTTTAAACAGTAATCAAGGTTTTATTTTAAGAGATAAAAATACAGGAGTTCCTTTAACAATAGATGTTGTTGATCCTGCTGCAGATTTTGATGAAGGTAATTATGATAAAGCAAGATTTACTTATAAGGATATTGTAGAAAAAATATATCCTTTAATGAAAGATCAAAGGTATAAACAATTTGTTACTGATTATAATAGAATACAATTAGAAAAACAAACATTTGATTCAATTTCAACAGAGACTCCATAATGTCTAGTGAAAACTTAAATATAAATGTTGATCCTTTAAAAGAAAAATCAGATAAAATTGAATTTACTGTAGACAAAATGGGTTTGTCTAATCCTGCTCAAACTATACCGACAGATGTTGATTACTTTGCAAGAAAACAAAGAGGTGAACTAGAATCTAAATTTACTTGGAGTGAAGCTCTTTCTAAATCATTTGAAATAGATAATTTAACAGGATCTTTTATTTCCAACTTTGGAAAAGAAGATGGATATGACATAGATTTTGATTTTGTACCGACAAAAGAATTAGTTGATCGTATAGATAAATATCCTGAATACATGAAAGATGCTTTTTATGATGCTAAAAGTGAGTCGCATTTTTATGATATAGAAAAACAAGTACAAGAAAGATTAGAAACAGAAAATGAAATATCTAAATTAGGTTGGAAAGGTTTTGGAGCAAGAATGTTAGCTGCTACTGCTGATCTTCCAGCAATACTTCTATCAGTAGCCACAATACCTTTAGGTGGTTATGGAGCTTTTGCTACAGTACCTAGTAAGGTTATGAGATTAAAAAGAGCATTAAAATTTGGTGCTATTGTAGGTGGTGAAAATGCAGTTATTGAAGCAGGTTTAGTTGGTATGGATAAATACAAAAACCCTATTGATATACAATATGCTGCTCTTGCTGGATTTGCTTTAGGTACTCCTGCTGGTTGGCTTGGTAGAGTAAATGCAAAAACAAACGCAACACCAAAAGAAATAGTTAAGTCTTATAAAAAATTAGATAGTGCTGCAGAAAAATATAAACAAACTTTAGAATTACAAGAAATACAAGAGTTTGCTACAAAACATAATTTAGATTTAAATCCTGAATTTATTAAAAACAAAAGAATGATTTTAAATAAAGAAACTAATTCTATGAATCCTAAGGTGGTAGATGATCCAAGAAATGCTCCAGGAGAAGGAAGTTATTGGGAGGAAACATTTAAGAAAACACATTTTAGATTTGATATTGCATCACAACTTAATAGATCGCCAGATCCTTTAATTAAAAGATTTAGAGAAACATTTGTTAATGATCCTGTGGTTGGTAACACTAGAGGAGATACAGCTATAGATTGGAAAAATAGAACTCAATATCAAACAATGTATGATTATTTAAACTACAGAGAAATAGCTTTACGATCTTTTAAAAATGCTAATCGAGAAGTATCTTTTAAAAGTCAATTTGATATAGAGGAAAAATTTGAATCTGTTATGTCAGACCTAAAAGAATTTCCAGAAAGATTTGCAGGTTCAAAAGAAATAACTCCTGAAATGACAAAACTTTCATCGTTAGCTACAAAAGCATTTGACGATACTTTAGATGTTGTTGCTCAAACAGGAAGAGAAGGATGGAGTGATATTGCTGGAAGAAGAGTTCCTAATTACATTCCTCATGTTCATTCACCTAGTAAAGTTATGAGAGCTATAGATGAGTATGGTCAAGATGGAGTAGAACAAGTTTTTGCTAATGCCTTAAGAGATATGAAAGGTGATTTAGGTGATAAATTATTTACAAGAATGATTAAAAGAATTGTGGCTAAAATAAGTAATGCCAGATATTATGGTCAAGAATCTGATTTAGGTAGAGCATTTCAAGGTTCAAATACTGCTGTCATAAGAGAATTTTTAGAAGGTTTAGATTTAACTGAAGAACAAGTTCAAGCTATTTTAAATAAAATTCAAAAAGGTTCAGGTAATACTTTAGACCCTAATGCTAAAAACAGATTACCTATTCAACTTAATGAAAGAATAGATTTAAAAAATAATAAAACAGGAACAATAGATTCACTATCAGTAAAAGATTTAACAGATAGAAGTCTAACAAGATTATTAAAAAGATATAATCAACAAGTATTAGGAGCAGCAGCTATGGCTCGTTTTGGTAATTTTAAAAATAATAAAGAGTATTTAGATTTTTTAAAAGATGTTAAAGAAAGAGGAGAAGCTAATCCTAAATATAAAAATATATATAGAGATGTAGAAAATATAGAAGTGGTAGTTTCATCTTTGACTGGTAAACAATCTCCATTAGAGAGAAATGGTGATCCTAATGGCTTTGGTAGAAGAATGGCAAGACTTGCACAAGACTATAATTTTTTAAGATTGTTTGGTCAGGTTGGTTTTGCTCAAGGTGCGGAACTTTATCAAGCGGTATCTGAAGTAGGTTTAAAAACATTTTTTCAAGCTAACCCAGCATTTAAAGATATAATAGGTAAATTAAGAGCAGGAGAGGTTAAATTTGATGATGAGATTTTAGAAGAGTTAAGATCACAAGGAGTACCAGTAGGACTAGATAAATTTATGCACTCTCCAGTAGGAAGATTAGATAATGAATTAGATATACCTTTAGATTCTACAGGTAGTAGATTGGATTCTGTAGAACTAGCTTCAGCTAAAGCTAAAAGATTTGTATCTGATATTTCTTTTTTAAATCCTATGACTATGTATACGCAAATTATTGCAGGTAGAGGATTAGCTTTAAAAATATCCAACAATGTAAATGAATTAATTAAAACACATAAGACAACTAAAGTATTTAATAAATTATCTAAAGGAGATCAAATTAGATATAGATATTTTGGTTGGAATGAAAAAGAATTTAATTCTATAGCAGATCAAATTAGCAAACATTCAGTTTACAAAGATGGTAAATATCAAGGTATTGGTTTAGATGATTGGACACCTGATGCAAGGTCTCATTATAGCATTGGTATGCAAAGATTTATAGATCGTGTCGTGCAACGAAATGATGTTGGTGTAATGAATAGATGGTTTACTTCAGATTATGCTAGAATACTTACACAATTTAGAACATTTACATTAGGCTCATATACAAAACAATTAATGAATAGGTTATATGTTCTTGCAGAAACAAGAGGTAAAGATTTTCATACTTACTCTGCTTTTATGGCTTCAATGATAGGAGCTGTACAATTCTACGCAGTCCAAAGTTATATAAATTCTTTTGGTAGAAGTGATCAAAAACAATATTTAGAAAAAAGATTGTCTCCAGAAAATCTCGCAAAGATAGGTTTTTTAAGATCATCTTGGTCATCACTTATTCCTGGTGCAGTTGATACAGCTTTAACTCCATTTTTAGAAACATTACCTTTTAGTTATGGTAGAAATACAGAGCTATCTTCTCAATTTTTAAGTGGTATACCTACTATCAATTTAATTCAAAGCACGTTAGACACAACTAGAGCATTAAAAAAAATAGCTTTTGACCCAACATATCAAGCATCAAAAAGAGATGTACAAAAAGGTCTATCTTTGATAGCACTACAAAATGCTCTGATAATAAAAAACATTAACAATATAATTGTTGATGAATTAGGAGAATAATAATATAGAGAACTAATATGACAATATCATCAACAACAGTTAAAAATTCATATTCAGGCAATGGTAGTAATGACACCTTTGTTTATGGTTTTAAGATATTTGCCAATACAGATATACAAGTTATTATAAGATCATCCACAGGAACAGAGACAACCAAAAGTTTAACAACTCATTATACAGTAACAGGTGTAGGTAGTGCTTCAGGAGGTAATGTCGTATTTACTTCAGGTAAT
>WLWE01002193.1_pt1 | contig 12995 bp, 32 predicted proteins | sample 6718301 | NCBI WGS metagenome assembly WLWE01 (sample SAMN12718691, study PRJNA515312) | sponge metagenome | isolation source: marine sponge | host: Mycale hentscheli | place: New Zealand: South Island, Marlborough, Capsize Point | collected 2003-05-01 | reverse complement strand
TGGCTGATATATCATCGCGCGTAAACGTTAACGTGGTTCCTGACAAATCTTTCTTGTCGATTTCTAATTCACCAAGTTGAGTGGTTTCTTCTGTTAACAGATTCTTGGTACCGAATCTTCTCATGTTTTCTCGTAATATATTTTTCATTGTTTTCCTAATTAGGGTTTTATATAAATATAGTGTAGTATGATTCTACTAGAATGTATATACGCACGTATAACCAATAAAGAGCACCTATATAGCAAAAATCCTTAGCTCGGAAAGAAAACAGGTTAAACCACCCTCATCTTGCAGGGGCTATACGGGGTGTTAATGAAACCCTCCCCCACCCCCCAAAACCAAGGGGGGCTACCCCCATAAAACAGGGGGGCTAATTGGGGTGACCCCAGGGGGGCTACGATAGGGGGGCTATACCCCAGTAAAAAAGGGAGCCTATTATATTTAGACTCCCAATGCTTGTGTGCTTATATATATGGGTCGGTGGCATCCTATGCCTTTTGCTATTTGCTATGTTGTCTTCATGTCTATAAGGTTTTATATATTTCGTCGTTAATTAAATCTAATACTCCTCGTGCGTCGTTGAGTATCTCTCTGCTCTCTGGTACATTGGTTCCTACTCTGTCTCTGATAAACTCTGTCAATTCAACTATCATGTCATAGCCTTCTCCTAATGCTGCTTTTTGTTCTTCGTTCATATTTCTATTTGTTATTTATATTATCTTCTATCTAATTGGTTTGCCGTTGCATCAACTCCGGTATTTGTTTGCGTTGCTAATTCTGCTTCTAACTCTTGTCTGACTCTCATCATGTCCCACGCTTTCTCATTGTCTGGTAAGGTGTGGTCTACTTCGGTGTCTAACAATTCTAATACTTCGTAAACTGCTAACCAAGCTCCAACGGCAGCCTTAGCCATTTTCGACTCTTTTCCAAACCAATCAATGTACTGCTCTTTTTCTAGAAACAATGCTGCTTCTCTTTGTTGTAATAATTTTCTTTCTGCTTTTGTCATATCTCTAACTTTTTAATTTATATAAATATAAGGATTATTTTTCACAATTCCTAATCTTATTTGACTTGGAATATATGCTTACATCTGCGCTGATCTCTTTTCTGGATATTCAATAAGTCATCATTGTAATGATCATTGTCTAACATAATACCATCCTTAACACATAAAGCGTGTCCTGCTACGGTAATAAAGAAAGTACCTTTTTGATGTTGCTGGATGAACTTACCTATTGTGTATCCGGCAAACGTGGATTCTTTAACCTCTTCGCCTTTGTCATTAATTTTCTTTTCAATGATTGGGTAGAAAGGATTCAACAATGTTTTTCTACCGCCTGCCTTAGGATGCGATCCTATATACACAACCTTCTTTTTATTGGGAGCTAATATATCGCCATCTACAACCCGCATCATATTACCATATCCATTAACACCTTTATTAGCCTCTCTATTAAACTTTGTCTCACAAAACTTATGTGCTACATTATAGCTAACCTCAAACGCATTCATAACCGCTCTAACCACACAGTCATTGTTTTCCTTTTTAGCCTTAGTGTCTTTCTTTGTAATTGCTTCGTATCCACTTTTAAATTTAATTGCGATGTCTAATTTCATATCTCTTATTTTTTAATTATACTTAAATATAAGCATTTTCTTTCAATTAAACAACCTTTTTGGCAACTTTATTTTACAGCAAAAAAGGGCCGGAATGACCCGACCCCTTTGAGAGATATGCAATATTATTGAGGCTCTATAATCTGCTCTGCTATCATCATCTTAGGATCGTCAAATCCCATAGCACATATTCTAGCTGCCTTTATAAAGCTTCGCAGGTTAATGTCGACACCTGCAAACTCAGCCTCCAACTCCCTCATCAATTTCACAGCCTGCTCTTTTGCTGGCTGAGGGATGCTAGGCTCCATCTTGTCCATTAACTGCTCTACCCTTTCAAACATCTGCCCTTTCGTCAAATCCACATCTGCTACAAAGCTACGGCTACGAATAGCCTCATCTAAACTGCCCTGAGCAATATTGGATATGAATATTATCTTGCCGGTGAACTCAAAGGTGCGTGGTAGCGGCCCTCCGAATTCGTCTTTCAATGGCTTGGTAGTGAGGTAAGATATTTTGCGGGTGTCATAACTATCCAATGCGCCCTTCAATATGTTAACTGCGTCTGCGTCCTTAAACACACTATCACAATCGTCTAGCACCACTATCTTGTCACAGTTCTCATACAGCGTCACAAACAATCCTGCGGCTGTGGCTCTACCCTTAAAGTGAACAAAATGGTTACTCTCCTCTAAGCCCATATCATTGAGGGTTTGCTTGACAAGGTGAGTCTTGCCGGTACCTGCGCTTCCCGTTATAACGAGACTAGGCTGAATACCTTTACCCACCATCTTTGTGAGACGCTCAATGTTCTTAAACATCACCGCTGGATCAATCTCAGCTTTGGATGCCATAAAGGACATTTTAGCCGGTGCCTTTTTCTCTGGCATCACTCCCATTTCCATTGCTGGTAATCTGGTAACTCGTCCTGAGGATGCTACTATACATACCTCACCATTCTGCTCCGCGGACCTCAGTTGCGTGTCTCGGATCAATCCTTTCTCAGCTATCTCTCCGGATTGGATATTCTTTGCGAAGATCCTTCCCTTAATTCTAACTGGCTTAAATACATTGTTCATCATATCTATCATTTTTATTATACCTTAAATATAAGGAAAAGATCAATGCGAGTCAACCTTTTCCTCAACTTTATTTTTCCGTCTTATTTCAGGGCTGCAACATATAGTGTTACAAAGTTTACAGGTATCTCACAGAACGGCTTCTCAATAATACCTGCCTCGATGAGAGCTTCCATGATTCCCTCATTCTCACTATAGTTCTTGATGATAACACAATCGTCTGGTATATTAACATCGTGTGCTACGGATGCTGTCATAAACGGATGACCGTCCTGGTCCACTAATCGAATAGCGGTCTGCCCATTAACATATTGACTTATTATCGGTGTCAACTCTTCTCCCATAAATTTTACTGTCTTAGACATATCTCTATACTGTCTACCAAATCCTGTCTTTGTCATATTTGTCATATCTCTCATTTTTTAATTTATATAAATATAATGATTATATGGTTACAATCCTAGTCTTTTATCAACTTTATTTTACAGCAGAAAAGGACCGACATTACTGCCGATCCCTAACCTGAGACATGAAATGCTACTTGGGAGCTGGAGTGTTACCCCGTGCTTCTAATATCGGTAAGCCGGCCTCTGTGCTAATATATATCTTGTCACCCTTATCAATATTCCTAACCCAAAGGTATTGAATATACTTGTCGGTGAGTTTACCATTCTCAATCTCCATCGCCTCTGCCATACCCTGGGCACGTATCTTCTCTACGTTCTTGGCTCCAATGGCTCGGATACTATCTGCCTCTGCTAACATGGTAGCGGCATTCAATTTACCTTTGGCGTTCTCAATTTGGATCTTCTTGTTCTGCTCAGCCTTAACCAACTCAGCTTTACCTTGCAATCCACTCTTGTATACTCCATACTGTGGACACCCTACTAACATTCCTAGCAGGAGTGCAACGCCGACGGTGGTTGCTAGTATACTATAAAACCGTGTCTGGAATCTTTCTTTGCGTTCCCGGATAGCCGTCCTATTTGTATTATCCTTTTCCTCCGAGAGTTGATTCTTCAACTTCGTTACTGCGTCATCGAACTCATTACCCTTCTCAAGTAGTCTGGTTAATCTTCTAGCATCCGTGCTGTCTACTAGGTCTCTTAATTCTTGTTTTGTCATGTCTTAATTATTTATGATTTTCACGTCCGCAAGTCCCAACATTGCTGCTGGGACCGGGACTGAGATATGGACAATTAATCCTCTACCGTCTCTCCTACTTCCTCTTCAACTTCCTCCTCCTCATCGGAATCCAAATTGGCATCCAACACTTCTCGCACAAGCGCTGCGACTCGATATTCGTCTAACTCAACATCGATCAATTCCACATCAAAGCTACTTCCTCCGTAGCCATTTTGTGAGATGTCAAATTCAGCCTCACCAATAACGCTGCTGTTGTCGTCACGCAACTCATATGCCACCGCCTCAGCAATCTGGTCTTTTAAGTGTTCCGTGATAGACGCGGTCTCAATTATTGTGATCGAATTGATCAAGTTAACAACATCCTCCTTTGAGTAAATCGATCCTACTCCCTGCGCTACTTTGGCAAGCGCCTCATCCTTTGTCATTTTTTGCATCTCTGCCATATCTTAAAGATTTAAATTATTAATACTTAAATATAAGCATTTTCTTTCAATAGTCCTAATTTTTTTTAAACTTTGTTTCCGTCTTCGGGCCAAGGACCTGTACCCCATTTCTCCCACGCAATACGGTTGCTGACCTCTTTGTCGATCCGATTAACTACCATTAACATTGCCTGGACTCGGAACCGGAATGTGTCACTGCCTCGGTTCACTTTGAAATCGTTTTGCGCATTGAGTAGTTGCCGTTTAGCGTCACTCAACCTGTCTTGTGCTTCTCTTATTGATGGTGTCATATCTTAGCTATTTCGTTTGTTAATTTTCTAATTAATTTATCAATGTCTTTATGATAAGATCTAGGCACACTGTCTTTCGTCTTCAATAACTTTTTTATAGCTATTGTTAATTTATTAATTTTATATCTCTTAGTAATTGCTTCCATATCTCTTAGTTTACTCCTCTTTGGTTTTGGGTATCGTCAATTAGTTTTTGTATTGCGTCCTGGTTTCCCTGGGCGTCTAGGTGTTTACCCTGAGTACTATTCCTTACCGCAAAGTCTGCCATTACCTTTGTCAATGCTTCCAGGTCGCCATTACACATTGCTGTTATTAGCATTCTAGTTAATACATCCATAGCCATAAAATCCTGCTCGTCGGTTAATAAGTGAATCGTTGCTGCTAGGTGTGATAGCTCTTCTGCTTTGTCAAAGAACTCCTCAATCATCTCTCTGTGTTTTAATAAATTTGTCATATCTCTTATTGTTTAAGTTCAACAATTGTTTCAATAATCGCACCAATAACAATTAATACAAATTTTGCTATTAGCGGGCTGAACACTGCCAACCATCCCCACGTTGCTACCATACCTATTCCAGCTAATTTCAACGTTAAGAATATTAGGAATACTATTACCAATAAACTTCTTTTTTTGCTTCTGCCTTTTGCCATATCTCTTATTTTTTTATTTATATAAATATAAGCATTTTCTTTCAATTAAACAACCTTTTTACAGATATTGTTCCAACAATTTTACTCCGGGTACTTTGCGGATTTCTTTCTCTGCCTGTCTAACTAATTGTCTAGCCCGTTCTCCTGTCACCTGTAACTCTTCGGCTATCTGCTCCATGCATCTCGGATACTCTATACCGATACCATAGAACATTGTCAATGCTGTGGCCTGCTTCGGCTTGAGCTGTGATATCGCACGTTTAAGATCATATTGCATATCACTGTTATCTCTGGCACTCGGCTCAAAGGGACTTACCAAATAGCGATCGGCATATGACTCCGAGTCATCTTCTTCTCCCACCGGTGCATGAATCGATTTGATATACTGTGCTTCGGTCTGAGTACGGTGGCTTGGGACTCTTACTGTCCTGCCTAAGTCATTTAATGCTTTATTAATTTCCGATCTAATATACCAGACTGCGAAGGTAATAAACTTTACATTCTTGTCGAGGTTGAATCTCTCCACTGCCTCAAACAATCCTATATTGCCGAAGGCTACTAAGTCTTCGAAGGCTACACCCATTCCTTGATACTGCTTTGCTACCTGCACTACGAACCTCAAATTGCCTTCTATTAGCTTGTCTCTTGCTTTAAGATCGCCGTTCTGTGCTAATAGTATTAGATGTGCTTCAACGCCACGTGCCATGGGTTTTGCCTTTTTTACTTCTTTCATATACTGCGCCGTCGATGCGACACCCGTCGGCACAATGCCGTTGCTTACGTGTATTTTTGCCATATAACTATTTGTTTTGTTTTATTGTGATCGCCCATCCTCGGCCGAATGCTATTCTATACTCACGCGCTAGATCGATTGCGTCTTGCTTTGTCTCCGCTGTGTCTAACTCTTCGGGCATACAACCCTGCCATACTCCTATTATGCTATACATATCTCTTAGTTTGATAAATTTATGAATAAACCTGTATTCGTTTTTATAATATCGATGTACTTCTGTTGCCACTCATTATTACGGAATAACTCTCTTCGTACCATATTCTTTTCTTTACGAGTTAATCTTCTATATGATGGAGGCCATTCCTTAGCATCTCTGATACCTACTATTCCAACATCCTGGGAATTGAAGCCAATGGAAACATATAGTTCTCCTTTGTTCCAAAGTCTTCGGTGTATTGCGCCAACTTCATGTACAGACACATATCCTTCATTATTATGATGTATAGGGTCTACTATCATATACAACTCGCCTTCGTGGGGCTGGTCTCCTCTCGATCTTATAACTAAATCGCCGGGCTTCAGTCCAGGCTTCAGTCCAAAGATCGATTTAATCTGTGTTATAATTTTCATATCTCTTATTTTAATAAATTTTCAAACATACCCGTGTCGACTACTTTCATCATTATTGCGAATCCTATTAGGTATCCTAATACAGAACAAGGCAGTAACAATATCAAAAACATTGTTTGTGTCACTCCAAAACACGTTGCCATTATCATAGCCGGAGCTAACATAATTGATAGTATCACTGTAAAAAATACTGTACCTCCTAAAATCATTCTAATTGCTTTCATATATCTCATTTTTTAATTATACTTAAATATAAGACCTTTTTTTCAATAATCCTAATCTTTTAGCTATTTATTTTTTACAGATAAATACTGCATGATTAGATCTAGATCTTCTTCTACTTCGTACATAGTAGTCGTTATGCCGACGCCATTTGCTAGCCATATTATAGCACCTTTACCGGTCTCTGGATAACGTGTTTTCATTTTTACAATGTGATGCAAATTGACAACGATCTCTCCATGGCCTCCGGCTCTTGTTAACTTGATAAATTTTACTGATTCGTACATATCTTTTTTTTAAAGGGTAAATCGCATAACGGTTAATGGTAACAATCCGGCAAACCCAAACACGTTGCCAAATGCTACTATAAAAAATCCTGCGAATGCTATCGCTACTGCTGTCAAAACTTTAATTGCTGTCATATCTCTTTTTTTTTACCCAGGAAAGCCCTGACATCACTGCCAGGGCGTTTGAGAGATACGGAATACTATTTCACAAATCTCGGTACGTGGTTCTTTGCTCTCTCTTCCAAATAAGCTTTGCGTCTTTTGCCTTGCTCTAATGCTTGGGCTACTACTGCATTAACTTTAAAAGGTTTCCTTGCGTCTGCACTAAGCTTACCCATTACTGCGTCTTGCTTAAAAAATCCTGAATTCTTTTTTCCAATTGCCATATTATCTATCTTTATAATTTATATAAATATAAGTATTTTCTTTCAATTAAACAACCTTTTTGTTAACTTTTTTCAATTAAATTTAGACTCAATTCTTGTGCTACATAATTAATATGTTTCTGTGTAGTTCGGCTCCACCATCCTAATTGAATTAAATTGCCATTTTCTATTGTGGCTACATGAGTTGTATAACTAATAACTCGGTTTCCATCAATTCTTAAATTTTGTTTGTATCTTTCTAGTTTTTTCATATTTACCGTTTTTTTAAATTAAATCTAGTTTTGCAATTAGCTCCTCAGATTTCTTTTTAAGCATTGAAGGTCCATATTTTTTCTGTAAGGAATTGAATATTATATTTTTAAATTCCTCAGGTCTCAGAGTTGTAATGCTGGAATCTTTGTGTTTCAAATCCTGGAATGTATGACATCCATATTTGCTTCCAAGCGCCCTGCATGCATTTGTAAACTGTTCTACAATTTCTTCAATTTCAGCATTTACTTTTTTCTCTAATGCTTTCTCAATTTGATTCGTGGTTTCCATATCTTATTTTTTAATTTATATAAATATAAGCATTTTCTTTCAATAATCCTAATCTTTTGTTAACTTTTTTTAAATAAAGTTTTCATATTCAACTTCACACCACTCCTGTTCATTTGAGCCCAATTGATCATAATCCATTCCAAATTCCAATTGGGCTATATTATCTAATATATTAATATCCATATTTACCATTTTTTTGCTCTGTCAAAAGCTGGTTCAAAATTAGCAAACATTCCTGGGCTTAACTCTCCAACTTTTTTTGCTCCTAACATAAAGCTGGCAGTTGTCTTATAATAGCTACCCATAATTTTTGCAATAACTTTTGTGTTCTTCACAAAGAATGTTGCATTGTCATTTTCATAAATTCCATTTTCCATATATCTTATTTTTTAATTATACTTAAATATAAGCATTTTCTTTCAATATTCCTAATCTTTTGTTAACTTTTTTTAAATAAATTTATTCACAATTATATTGCGAAAGAATAAGCCATTTGCCAACCTGAGCCATTGCCATAATTAACAACATATATATCTGTATCCTCCATTTCAAATTGCACATAAGCTCCACAGATTTTAATTATCATTTTATCCTCAGCGCTATTATATGTAATTATATAATTGTCATAATCAAAAACTTGATGCAAATTCTCAACAGGCATTCCTGTTTCATGTTCTAATGCCTCAGCATATATTTTTAGTATATCCTCAAAACCATAATGTAATTTATTCATATCTCTTATTTTTTAATTTATATAAATATAAGAAAAAAAAGTGCGCGGACCAAATAATCTACACACTTTTTTTCAACTTTTTATCCTTCCTGCAAAGTGTCTAAAGCTGATTTATATATAATTAAAAATGTCTCTAGCTCACTTGTTAATAGATTTTTTGGGTCATACTCGTCAATTAATGCTTCCATCAATATCGAATCGAGTTCAGATAAGCCGGCTTCAAATACATACATATCTAATAGCTCGAGTGCATCATCACCCATGTCTTCTGTAAAGCCGTATATCTTCTGATACGTCTCTTCAATTTGTTTTAAAAGTTCATCTCTTGTCATATCTCTCATTTTTTAATATACATAAATATAAGAAAAAAAGGGATGCGATCCTAGCACATCCCTAACTTTTTTTAAACTTTTTTTTTACTCGTCCCAGCCTTCAATACTGTAATCCTCACTTACTAAATCGAGTATCTCGTCATATATATCCATACCGTCATCCTCATCAATATCATACATATCCAAATCCTCATCGCACTCTAAACTTGCCGGGACAAAATATCTGTTATCCCAAGTTTCATTGTGTTCCTTGTTAATGTAAATACTCGTAAAGCCATCATCCGTTTCTAACTCAAAATAAAACTCAACTCCATTAATCACAACTGTGCCTTCAACTTCTCTACAAAGCTTTTCGTTTAAATCTACCCAACCGTCTAAAATTTCAATCTTCATATCTCTTATCTTTTTAATTTATATAAATATAAGTATTATTCTGTTCGGATCCTAATCTTTTCACAACTTTTTTTAAACTTTGTTTACAGTAAAAAAGGGAGACCGAAGCCTCCCTTACCTAACCTATCCTAAACTAAAATCCTACGAAGCCTTTTTCTAATTTCAAATCTAACTCCTCAACCATCTCATTCAATCTAAAATAAGGAGCGGTCTCTAACTCATCTAACACTATCTCTTCTACATCTACTACTGAGTAATTTAAAAACCCATAACAGGTAACTGCTGTCTGGATGTCTGATAAGATGCCTTCATTTAAGTGGCTCCATTCTGCCTCCTCAAAGTCTGGCTCAAAATCCTCATCCGCCATCTCTTCTTCCCACTCTGTTCTCACATCTGCCATTTCATCTCTCCACATCTTTGTGATGATGCCTACGACTACTTCTTGCACCTCATCATTGTGAGCATACATTTCCTTGCTCCAAGGCTTTGTAATCTCAATTCCAAATTCTACTTTTTTTGCTTTTGCCATATCTTATATTTTTTTATTTATATAAATATAAGTATTATTTGGTTCGAATCCTAATTTTTCTGTAACTTTTTTTAGATTATTTATTAATCTTTCAGCTTTTGGATTTAGTAATCCTTCTTTGGGATTATTTACATAATCATCTAGCATGGCTGTTATTTTTTGTAATGCTTCTTTGTCTGTCATGCCTTCCGTTTTAAAGATCTAAATAATCACTGTATAAATTCATACTACCTGCAATCACAAAGAATATTATTACTATACATATTACTATCATATCTTCCGTTTTAAAATGAGATAAATTCAATTGCATACTCACCGATACCCGTCCCGTTACGAGTTACCTCATAATTAGGATCCATACCGGATGTTGTAACATTCTCAATCAATTCTTCGAGCGTGTCGAACTCTGCCTCGTAATAACCACAATCTAAACTATACATATCTTTTTTTTTCTTAAATATAAGTATAATATTTCAATTAAACAAGCAAATCTGCAAAAACTTTTCCCGTCTTCAATGGACCGTCAAATTCATTGTCACGTCCCCAAAGCTCTGCCTCACCAGTATGTCCACATTTAGGAGTTACTGTATATAATACGTTTCCAGATTCTACGTCACATATTCTGAAGTCGTCATATAATGGACCACCTACCGGACAATTGTTTTTAAAGAATACGTAGGTGTTGTCTAAATCTACATCTACACTTTTAACAAATCGTTTTGTCTTCTTAAACAATGCCGTAGCTTTGTTCTTTAAAGATGAGTCTTTGCAAAACCAATCGTAAAATACAAAGCATCTTGTATCTTCTTCGCCATCGCTATCTAAAAATACTCCGTTCTCGAAAGCTTCCAATTGTTGTCTTAATGTTGTTTTCATATCTAAAAATGTTTTCGTCTAAAAATAGGTTATATATAATACGTCTAAAAATAGGATCATGAATGTTCTTCTAAAAATTCAATCCAATCAATTTGATCGTCCGGGTGGCAAGATGCATTCCATTTCTTCCATGCTTGTCTTAATTTTACCCATTCCGATGTTTCACTACTTAATAAGCCTCCATTTAATCTCATATCTTTTTTTCTTAAATATAATAAAAATATTTCAATTAACCAAATCCTTTAAAGATTTTCTCCATAGAAGGCAGAATGTGCTTGATCTTCATAGTCGTCTTGTGAACAATAGCGGGTCAGGTCGTGTTCTAATATAACATGCACCATAACAGGCAAACCATATTTTCTTTTCCATCTATTAGCAGCAATGTCAGCCTTTTTAATACTATCATATTTAACAGCTAGCAACGGATTGCTTGTGTATGACGGATTACTTATACTAGCTATATAACTAGTACCACTCATTAATGTCCAAAATTTTACCATATCTTTTAATTTTTAATTATATCTAAATATAAGGATAATATTTCAATAGTCCTAATCTTTTTCTAGAAATGTTTCTAAATATATATAATACGTCTAAAAGTAGGATTACTTCTTAATGCGGAAAAAGCGATTATAATTGATCTTGATATCCAAAGAGTCTATCCATGTCATGATCGCACCAACTAGTCCAATTAAAGATATAAACGTGTTAGCGCCTGGTAAGAATATTAATCCAACTTCGGTAAAGCCTGGTGTTAAATTTTCCCATTCGCCGCCGGGCCCAAATACTCTTCTTACTGTTAAGTATGCACCAACGATCGATGCTATGTATATAATTAATAATACTATCATAACTCTTAATTTTTTTGCAACTTTTTTCTTCTGCGATCGTGTGCGCTTTTCCATTTATTATAGGCCTCGGTCTCTTTTCTCAACTCTTCTTCTTCATCGATCTCTTCTTCTTTGTCTATGTGGAAAAAACTTCGTGCATCTGTTTCTATCATATACTCTATTAACTCTAATATACATATAATAAAATTGGCAATTGGAATAAACACTATACAAGCATCCATTATATTCGGGCCAGTATACTGCCAATCGCCTCCGGGACTATATCTTCTTTTTATTGATCGATACGCAACGATCGCCGATGCTACGTAGAATACTAAAAATAATGTCAATGTTATCATACTTCTAATTTTATATTAATAATATAGCAAATTTCTTTCTAAAAACCAACCGCTATCTAAAAATAAACACGCGCGCACGTCTAAAAATACAATGCATTACGTCTAAAAATAGCCTGATCATTTACTCCGTATAGCTAGAGAACCTAATCTATAGGCGTCTAAAAGTGCGATCCGTCTAAAAATAGAATGGCTGTTTCGTCTAGAAATAGCCGGATATATGCGCAATACGTCTAAAAATAAACAATATCCGTCTAAAAGTAAATGCATTCAGATCACTCTATATATAGCGTAATAAGCATCTAAAACTAGAACGCGTCTAAATATACATGTATATCCGTCTAAAAGCAAAACCACCATATAAGCATCTAAAACTGGGAGACTGCACGTCTAAAACTAGAATCGATCTAAAAATAACACGCATGAGCGTCTAAAAATAGCTTGGCCCTTTTGACGCATTTTACGTTCATTTAAGAACATTGTTGCGGGGTGAGGGGCTTATAGGGGAGGAGGGAGGAGATATAGAGGCATTGCCCTGTCAAAAACGTGTATACTGGGAGAAAGAAGCCTATCCTGTCAAGCCTACCTGTACTAGACACTAATAGTCGGGGTCTTTATAGAATAGAGTCTATTAACTTTACTGGATACCGGGCACCGGGCACCGTCTACTATAAAACATACTAGAGTCTTGCTGGGAATTGGGGAACCATAGTAACAAAGAGTCTTTAACGTGTTTATCTCTTATATTACTATAACTATTATTATTACTTGCTTATGCTTTGGTGTTCGTCTTCTACTAGGTTTCTTTCTGCAGTACCCGTACGATTGCTACGGATACTAATTAGCTCGGAGTATCTTCTTTGACTGTAAGATTAAACACAAAACTTAAATCATGATAAGTTATAATAAGTCATTATGTCA
>WLWE01002192.1_pt1 | contig 12998 bp, 7 predicted proteins | sample 6718301 | NCBI WGS metagenome assembly WLWE01 (sample SAMN12718691, study PRJNA515312) | sponge metagenome | isolation source: marine sponge | host: Mycale hentscheli | place: New Zealand: South Island, Marlborough, Capsize Point | collected 2003-05-01 | reverse complement strand
TGCTTGATCTTGATTCACGCGTTAATGTGAATGTTCACGGTCCAATTCGGCGGCAGCCAGAAAATTCATGGGACTGGGCAAATCCTCCTGACAACATTGTTCCAGGTTTCGGGTGGGGTGTGGCTGATGTTGATGCTGCGGCTCTTTTCAATGATTTCAGGCAGGCGTCGCAGTTACGCACAAACGCTGCCGCGAATTTAGTTATGGAATCGTTCTCCACAAGTTGGACTAATACTGGTGGGACAAATGCACCGAATAATGTTCGAAAAAAACCTTACATCGGCGATATTGAAGGGCGTTTTGGTAATGATCAAGATGGTGATAACCTCGTCCTCAATACGTATGATCAAGATGGTGATCGCATTGTCCTGAATAGTACGGTATCTGCAATTAATAAACTGCTGTACGGTAGCGTGCCAGCAGTTGATCTACAGAGTCTGATGAAGGTTTTTGTTGAGCCGGGTACGGGCGCAACTGGCTCAGTGCTAAAGTATGCAAAACCTACCGCAATCAATAGCCCATACAGTTCAGCCAGGAATCCTTATTTAACCCGGCTGGATACCAGTGCACCTCGGCTTAATGTACGAACGGCCGGATCTGGTGTTTCTGAGAATCCTTTTAGCCTGACGGAACTTGAAAGAATCCTGCGGCACTTTGACACCGATGTGAATGCGTTGCCGCAACGTCTTGCCGGTTTGTTAGGAGACGATGTTCAGCGTGCCAGGTTGTTTCTTACCACTGATAGTTGGGATACGCCGGCGCTTACAGGAACCGTCGCAGGCGATGTTGTCAACGAAATTCGTTCGTGGGCTGTGCCCACCACACGATATGCAGCACCCTATGATGTGCTCTCACCAGATATTGCTTCAGGCATGCGGTTCAACGTGAATCGACCATTTCGGGCAGTTGGAGAAAACCCATCAAATCCAACCGATGCAGCAAAAATTGCAGCCCGTAAACAGGAGTACTGCAAGCATCTCTTTACCTTGCTCTACACCATCGACAGCTCACTCAATACCGCTGATGTCGCGCAGTGGGTGGCAAATGTTGTGGATTATCGAGACAGTGATTCCACTATGACTCGGTTTACATTTGATGATGACCCAAGTGATGGTTGGAGTCCTCCGAACCCGGGTGATACTGATTGGGAAGGCAATACAGTATGGGGCAATGAACGTACAGATCTAGTCATAGGACAGACGTTGGCATGGTGGAATAATAATCCGGAGAGTGCTCTGTATGTCATGCTGTATCGACCACCCGTTGAGATGATCGAAGATGAGAACGGCAATAAAACGCCTGCTGTTCCATTGGATGAATCACTGGCAGTCGGTACATCTGGAACTGCCCGAAACCAACTGGATTTATCAAAAACCGTTACAGATGAAAATGGAAAGATATTTCCAGTATGGCGGTTGCGGTATGACGGTAACGACGATACCGATTCAAAGTTTGTGCGTTTTGATGACACGGCAGTGGCAGATTACCAACCTCCATTCTCTGGAAGTAATACATCGGCTTCTTCAGTGGCTCCGCCTGCACAGTTGGATGACGACGATTATCTTTTGATTAAACCTGGCGTGGGTCCACTGCAACCAGAGCCTGAAAACCTTACGATAAGTGGTTTGGATACGTTTGATGTTGGGACAAATGACCCAAATTATATCGATGGATTAGGCGCAACACTTGGACTTGAAAGTCAGAATGGTAGCGCCAATGCCGAAGTACACCTTGAGCGTCTCGCTAACCCTAGTTTGCCTCATCAGTCTGATGAGCAAGCGGCAAACTATAATCCATATGTGTCTCTTGGAGCCTTTCCTATTAAGCCGGTCAGCCGTAATGGAGGTGGGGTGCAGAATAATTGGAAGGTCTACGAACGAAAAGATCCTTTCTGGCAAACTCCCACACAATTTAAAAATTTGAATGTGGGAGGTGGTGCTCCAACCCTATCGCCCCTTAATCCAACAAATCGTGACCTTCTCCTTTGGCCAAACCGCTCTTTTATCAGTCATGTTGAGTTGGCAATGGTTCCGCCCGGCTCCGGCGACGATGTGCTTGAAAACTATCGCGTTCCGGGAACCGCAAACTATCACTATTTGAATGATGTTCTTGGTAGCGATGCAAATGCTCGAGCGTTGCTTGAAGCGACTATCGTGCCGTCACGGATTCTTGGTTCAGCAACTCATTACGCGTCAGCGAATTCATTACGAGATGTTGGCTTTGGAACCGCGGTAGATGCCTCTGGCACGAATCGTACGGATGGTATTGGAAATACTTTTGAAGTCGTTCCAATCAATCAACTCACGAAAGGTCGCGAGCCGGGAAGAGTGAATCTGAATCTGTTGTGGACAGATGCAAACGCATCATTACCTTACAGCAACAACGGCGGATGGCTTGCCATGCTTGGGGAAACCGTGACCAACAATGTTGCCGCCGGCTATGCTGCAAAAGACTCTGTGGCCAAAATGCTGGACTTAAAGGGTGAGGATAAGATCTATGTTGACGGTGACCCCACGTCGGCTGGTACGCAGGAACAGCTTTATCCGCTGATGGCTTATAAGACGGCAATTAAACTCGGTAACATCGGCACGGTTCGCTCGAATATGTTCGCGGTGTGGATCACACTGAAAGTAACTGACACCCAGACATTGGTTTCAACCAATCATCGCCTTTTCGCCATTATCGATCGGTCTCAACCCACAGCATTCCTTCCTGGGCAAAACTTGAATTCAGCCAATACGATACGACTCAAGCGATACCTTGATTAGGTCGTTTAGCAGCAACGCTTTTTATGTCACGCCAAAAGTACAACTCGATCAAACCTCAGCTGAATCATGATGCGATCTCGGCACAGGGAGGTTTTACGCTGATTGAACTGCTTGTTGCAGCTGCTGGTGGGCTTATTCTGATGGGGTTTATGGCCGTGGTCTTTGGTTTTTATGGGCGAACTGTTCGAGAAAATCAGGCAATCATTCGGATGAATGACGCCCTGCGGTCTGCTAGCTATAAATTGCGACAAGATCTGCAGGGTGTGACGTGTGATGTAACCCCTTGGCAGAAACCGGAAGCCGATGCTGGGTATTTTGAGCTTATTGAAGGACCGTTAATAGATACCACCTACTATGATGCCAGCGGTACCATTGTAAGCCGTGTGCCGACAGATGATGACCCAGACAAGACAGATGATGCCCCAAACAATTTGCTCGGTGATTACGATGACGTCCTTCTTTTCACGACCCGTGGCAACGGGGCTGGCTTTGTTGGGAAGCACAACACGTCAACTATTGAGGCAGATGCGGCGGAGGTTGCTTGGTTTTGTGTTCAACAGCCTGATTCAATCGACTTCAATGGTACAAAACTGAATCTCTATTCGCTGCACCGTAGGCAGTTGCTGGTGGTTGGGTATGTGGGGACTACGGGTGATAAGGGGTTTCTTAGTCTTAGTTCGCCCCGCGATGGGTTGCTTACGAATTCCGACAAAAATCCGCAGACAATCCCAACTGTTTTTCAGGAGTACGACATTTCGCTCCGCCGGGAAGGGACGGTTTTAGTGGCAAATGGCTTGAGTGATCTCACAAAGCGAGAGAACCGTTTTTTGCATCGACACCCTTATAACGTGCAGACCATTAACCAAGCTGCTGTCGACACTATTTTTCCATACGTTCTAGATGCGGTAGATACGTACAACACCAACTTCAATCCCGCGGTTTACGAACCATCGCGGCTGCGAACAGATGCTGTGCTCACCGGAGATCGCGCGGGTGAAGATGTTGTCATTCGGAACGTACTTTCATTTGATGTGCGTGTTTTTGATCCACAACAAGCCGTGGATCATGGTACAGGTGCTGTTCTGCCTCCCGATTACACAGATCTCGGCTCCCAGTCACGGCCGACAACAGCAGTAGGGGTCAGCCCGATTCAACACACAACACTTTCAGGATCTTCTAACTTTGCTACACCAACCTACTGTACATGGAGCTACCATTACGAATTCAATGGTCTTGGCGAGAAGCGTTCGAACGCAAGACTTGGAGATAAACTCGACAATAATGGAAACGGTCAGGTGGATGAGGCGGGTGAAGACCTTGTTGTTGATGAGGGCACTGATCTACTCGACAATAATGGCAATGGGGCCATTGATGAAACCGCTGAGTTCGAGACTGCCCCACCATACAATGTCCCACTTCGTGGGATTGAAATTCGTTTACGATGTTACGAGCCACAGGGGAAGCAGATACGCCAGGTGACTGTTCGGCATGCCTTTTAAGCTTGAAGTCATGTGTACTTCGCACAGAAAGAAGTTGAAAATGAAACTACAAAAGAAAACCCAACAGCAGGCCTCTATCGAACAGCAGCGTTCAGGTTTTACGATAGTTGAGTTGCTTGTTGTGATCGCCATTATCGGTGTTCTGATGGCACTTTTGCTGCCAGCAATTCAATCTGCACGAGAGTCGGGTCGAAAAACAGCATGCATGAGTAATGTCTATCAGATTGCCATGGCCATGAACCGATACGATCAAGACAAGGGAAAACTTCCAGGCTGGATGAAGCGAGTGTATATGGCTAGCGATGGAATTGATAATAATGCTAATGGTAGCGTTGATGAGGCGAATGAACACGTGACGTATAGTTGGGCACCAGAGTTGTTGCCATACGTGGAACGTCGTGACGTCTACGAGCAACTTAATGTGCTTTACGCGGATTGGATGAATGGGGGCATACAGAAGGATGTTAAAATTAGCGTTTTTCTATGTCCCTCATCACCTCCTGCGGCCACCAATTTTTCACCGCTTGCCTATGCAGCAAATACTGGTGACATGACAGCCAATAAATTTAATGGGGTGTTTCCTCCAGGTGATCTACCAGACGGGACTTCTTCGGCAACAAATTCGCTTGAAGACGTCGCAGACGGTGACGGGACTGCTACAACGTTGATGGTAGCTGAAAAATGTGCGAGTAATTCACTTGGGTTACAAGGGGCTTGGGAGTATCCCGGTTCTGTTCCATTAAGTCCACCGAACTCGCCATTAATTTATACAACTTTTAATTCTGTAAAGACCACAGAAGTTCCTAGTTTTGGGTGGTCTAATTTTGGCCATGCGACTAGTTCAAATACTTATGCGACGCCAGAATCGAGTCACACAGGCGGGTATGTCGTTGCATTTTGTGACGGCCATTCTTACTTTATGAGTTTCGATGTTGCTCCAGCGGTATACACGCAACTTGTAACGTCAAATAACAGCCGAAGTGATTCACCATACAAGGCCATGATCTTGGATGAATCAAAATATTGATCCGATTGAATCGGCCTCTTGGAAATGTGCTAAATAGGTTGTGCCGATTAGCTTTCAGGTGCGTTGTCGTTTTCTGTTCGTGATTTTCGAAAAATCATTTTCAAAAAATTTGATAGTGGTTACGCCGCACGACCGGTACAAGTGATTCAGAACAATTCGCTGCTGCGTTGCTGCTGTTCACCTGAAGTACTGGTCGAAATTAACCAGAGCGTTATTGGGCAGACGCACTGGAGTTTCTGACATGCTTGTTGTGACGGCCAACTGGGCGATTGGTGACGGCACGTTGTGGCGACGGCCACTGCGAGGCTTGGTCTCTCGAGCATGGGGTGTGATTCAGCGATCAGCACTTCGTGCTGGCTTCCGACATGATGGTCGCTATAGGCCACTTGAACGACTCGATATTGTCTTTGCTGGTGACACATTCGACCTGTACGCCAGTCGGCTTTGGGCAACTGGAGACGTTCGCCCTTGGCACCGTTCAACGTCTGCTGAGGCTGCTCGTCGTGAGGTAGCCGCCTCTGCCTTACGACGGGCGGTCATACTCAATCGATTTGCACGACGGCTCCTCACCGAGGGCCTCGTCGTTCCAAGTGCCACCCGGCACGGTCGGCCGCACATGCGGCATCCAACCTCAGTGCCAGTCAGCGTGACGCTGCTTTCAGGCGATCGAGATGGCTACCTCGAGCCGCCATACAACTGGCCTCAGGGTGTCCACTGGGCCCACAGCTGGGCCGCTGGAAAATGGCAGGTCGAACACGGCCAGCGGTTTGACCCACTTCAAAACCAGTCGACTGCTCGTCACCATGGGCCGACACTCATTCAGTCGATGCACGCTCGGCTTTTTGCACCATTTGCTGCTGAAGTCTCCGAATTCATGCCCTCGGCAAAAGGATCACTCGGCCGATCACTTCGTCTTCTCGCTGATTGCCATCCGCTCGATGTCTCAGCAGCCTTCTGGCATCGATTGCTGCCCCGCGTGACCGCTGGTGATCAAACACATGCAGAGAAGCTGGCTACCTGCTGGCGGCGGTGTGTCGACGCCTGGCAGCGCGAAGCCTGCCGAGACCAGGTCGATGTTCCTGCACACTTCGATTTTCTCGGCCGATTTGCCGCATCACTGCTAGCCCTCCCTCAGCCAGATCAGGCCGCGGCACTCCTTGCCGATCTATGTGGGAAAGATGCAAATCGTGTAGGTGAGCCAGGCATGTCCGGTCTCGTGCTCGGGCACCTTGATGAACCTGTCGCGACACGTGCCTGGGGCCAGGCAATTTCGTGTCATTGCCTTGGGCAGCCAGCAGTCACCGCCGTACAAGGTGGTGTCGTCGCAGGAGAAACAGTTGGTGTATCACTCGTTCAGCCACTCGGCATTCCACGACAGACAGCCATACCACGGTGCCTGCATGTGGTTGATAACGGCGTTGATCAACGTATTGAACCACTCGACTTCACCGCAATGAGCCCCGGCGTTACGTGGCAGCCAGAAGGCCCTGTCGTTGGTCACCCAACACGCATGCTTCCACGCTCAAATGAAGCGGCCTAAGTGTAGCAGGCAGACTATGTCAGACTCTTTCGACGTGAATATCGATTCTAAAGTGGTGCTCGTGTTGTCGACATTCAGTGATCTAGCCACGGCAGAAACCTGTGCCAGACATCTTGTGGAACATAGAAGCGCTGCTTGCGTGCAGATTGATGGTCCAATACGCAGCGTGTATCAATGGAAGGGTGACATAGCAGCTGACGAAGAATTTCGGCTCGTCATCAAAACATCTCCGCAATCGATCGAAGGATGCGTCGCTGCACTCAAAGAGCACCACCCCTATGAACTGCCAGAAATTGTGGTGCTTCACGCACACGCAAGTGCAGCCTATGCTTCATGGGTAACCGAACAGACCTTAGGCAAAGAAAAAGAATAGTTGTGAGAGATACAAGCACGTATGCTTTTGAGTGCTCACTGCATGCTCTTCCAGACAGCGACGCTCCTGCATCTGGCGAACCGCTGACTGATTCCTGCGGGCAATGGCCAACACTTCTGATTGCCCAAGATCAACTCAGTACGCCGCTGCCGATCGGGTTTGACGATGTCCTGAACCAGCTTGGTAGTTTTCCCAGACTCTACGCTGAACCAGATGGTTCCTTTGTTTGGACAAGTCCTCATGAAAACATTCGCTGGCAGGTGAATGGAAATCTCTACGAGAGAAACGACAATGTTCTTTTCGTTGAGATAAAAGGCTCATGTCCGGCGTCAGAATTCAATCAGTTGCTCGCATGTTTTCTTCCTGACGAGAACGCGTGCGTTGTGCAACTCACAAGACCGGCTGTCTTTGTGACAGCAGAAGTCTTCCGCGCCCATGCAGCGGCACGAGGTCAGGCGGGTGATGGAGCCAGTCTGCTTCCACCCGAGACGTGCGGTTGGTAAACGTTTCAGAAGCGAAGTCGATAGATCGCCACAGCGAGCGTTGCCCATCCAACGAGAAGTAGGACGCCACCAATCGGGACAATCGCCCCCAAGATACGAATATCGGTTAACGCCAGAACGCCGAGGCATCCACTGAATATCAAGATGCCAACCACAAAACATCCGGCAGCACCAGTGAAGAGCGTTGTCAGGCCAGCGTTTTCAGAACCACTTGCGAGGCTACCAATGACAATCAAAACAACTGCATGGAACAGACAGTAGCGGACCGCTGTCTCCCAGTTGGCTGCGTGACCATTGGCTTCAAGCAGATCTTTCAGACCATGCGCGCCAAACGAACCAGCAGCAACTCCAAGGAAACCAAGCACGGCACCAGAAACACAAAGCAATTTAAGCATGAGAACAAGTGTCACAAGAAAGGGTGAACGAACAAGCAATCACTACGGCCGCTCGACACCAAGCAGTTTATCCTCTTCTTCTTCCTGGATGATGATTCGTGGGGTTACCATCAGCATCAGGCTCTGTGTGGTACGGGCAATACCGACATTTTTAAAGAGTCGGTTCACATATGGGATTTTTGAGAGCACAGGCACACCAAATTCGTTTCGTCCTTCTCGCATCCGTTTAATACCGCCCATCAATACGGTGCCGCCATCTGGCACACTCACAGTCGTGGTGACTGTCGTGAATCGGAATTCAGGCTGTTGGATTGTTGTGCCATTTGAACTGAATGCTGTTTCAGAACTGCCCTGCGTCTGGAATGAAAGACCCGGCTGGAAAGGAAGGACTCCGCCTGTATCTGCCTGTGTGCCTTGTTTCTCATCACTACTCTTTGCAGTTGTTGATCGTTCACCTTCAAACTGGAACTCATCAACCTGTCCAATTTCAGAGAAGAACGGAACGAGTGTTAGGCGGACAAAGCGACGATCACTCGAAACAACTGCCTGAACATTCACACTCGTTCCCTCAGACAACACGGTGATAACTGGCTGTTGAGCTGCAGCGAAGTCGCCAACAACAGGAACGACACTCGTTACAAACGGTCGTTGCGTCGTATCAGATACATACGCGTTCTGTCCGTTGAACAGTGTAACTTTCGGTGCCTGCATGATGTTGCCGCGAGTGTTGCCCTGAGCTGCTTGAATCAAAAAGTAGGCTTCAATATCTGAAAGAATCGCAAAGCCAAAGTTTGCAGCCGATGACGTCACGTCTGGCAACCCTGGAAATGATGGGTATGTACCAGCACCAAAGCTGTTTTGTCGGAACGGAAGTGAGAAAAAGCTTGATCCCCCTTGCTGGCCAGCTTGCTGTCCACCAGTTTGACCGCCTTGCTGACCGCCTTGCTGACCACCTTGCTGACCACCTTGCTGACCACCAGTTTGACCACCATTAAAGGTTGAGACACCCGGCTGTCCGAATGCATCGAGTCCAATAAGTTGCGATGGGCCGCCAGGAGCTGCAGTGAGGCCTCGTGAAAATGGACTTGCTGATCCACTTGCTGTTGGCACAGCTGTCATATTCAGTGGCTGATTGACACCTGTTTGAATATTGAAGTCAAAGTCCACGCCGATACGCTCTGCAAATGCATCGTCGAGCGTGATGAACCGAACCTCAATGGTTACCTGTAAATCCTGCAGCCGACGGAGTTGGTCAAGGAGGTCAGCAATCTCTTCATGGACTTCTTGCGTCTGACTAACCACAAGGCTGAGGTTTGTTTGAAACGGCATCACGGCACCAGGGCCACCGACGGTGTTCCAGGTTGTTGGGGCCACAGTTTGTGTAAGGAGTTCAATCAGTGACTGGAAATCGGCTTGGCCACCACCAGAGCCAGCGAGTGAAGGCGATGCAGATGAGCCACCACCAAGAGAGCCACCTTGAAGCTGAGCCAGGACATTTGGATTGGAACTGCCTGTGCTCGAGGTTGGGCCGCCGCCCACTCCATTGGTAATGCCAGCTGGGGTTGGACCAACTTCGACCTTTGCCTGCGTCGGTGCCATTCTGGAGTACCCGTCCTGAAGGGCACCAGTGATACCAAGATTGTCTGATGAAAAGTTTGGGATTGGAATAACCAGGTCAGCAACAGGATACGACACGCTATAGACTTCACCCTGCACAAGCTGCGGACTTGTGATTTTCAAGACTTCGTCACGAATGACATAATCAAGATGAAGGGGTTCAAGCAAAAGCTTGAGGGCACTTTTCAGAGAGATTGACTGATCGAGTGAAATTGTCACCGGTGTATCAGTGCCAACAGACTCACTCTCTAAACCGATAAGATCAACGTGGATCGGTACTTCAGCCTGCCGTGCAAGATCGTCAAGAACCTCAGCCAGCGGCTGGTCACGATATTTTGCCTCAACCTGATTTGTAAGCTTGGACTTGATTTTCATCTCGGCAGGAGACATTTGAGAGCGACCCTCCGCAGCGAGTCGAGCTCGGCTCTTTGTCAGGTCTTTCCAGTCATGAGTTTCTGGAAACTCAATTGGGCCGACAAACGGCATGCTAGATGATTCAACGTCTTCGACGACATCAAGGAATCTGTCGCCTTTACTGCCCGCAAGCATTTTTTGAGTATCGAGGCGTCTAATCACTCGGCTTTGACTCAGCAACTGCCGTGCGACAACACTGTCAGGTGAAAGCTGGGCTGCTTTTTTGGCAATAACTTCTGCTTCAGCGAATCGTTGCTCGTCAATTAATACGTTGTACTCTTCAACAAGTGTTGCAAGTCGTTGATCGACTTCGATCTTACGGCCACGGTCCTTATCAATCTCTGCTTCAATCATTGCATTTTGACGATCGAGCTCGAGTTCATTTCGCCGTTTTCCTGAAAGCTGTTCTATCTCTGTACGAGTCCGCTGCACACGTCGGCCTAAAAGTTTGCGGGTGGCTTCGGGTAGTGCTGTCTCTGCTGCAACGGTTTCAGCAGTGCTATCGAGCAGCTCAATCGCTTCAAGAGGATTCTTTTCAGCCAGCCGTTTGGCTTCAAGCTGCTGTGCAGCAACTTGTGCTGAAAGTTTTGCGGCAATGACATCAGGAGGTAGGGAATCAGTGGGCGAGTTTTCCGCAGCAGTGTCAACAGCCTCTGTCTCAGCCGCACCAAGTGACCCCGTCATGAGCAAGCATGCCATGATCATTACTGCAGCAGCATTTTGTTTCGGCGTTATCAGAGCGAGAGCATTGCTTCGCTCGGAACCGCGTGCCAAGGCCATGCCATGAATCCTGTAGAGTCGTGTAAAACCGGTTTGAAGCCAGACAAGTAGCCGCGACGGTGATTTGGGGTCAACCCCAAGAAAAAGGGAGGCTGGCCAAGTCCTTACCCGGTTTTCCTGCTTTCACAGAACAACCAGATTTCTTCGAGAAAATGCAGGATTATCACCGTTCGCCATTTTTTGCCGCCCTCGCCTTGTTCCGTGGCAGTAGTTTGATTTAGCACGTGGTTGGTCGCTTGAGGACACAACGTTCAACCGTTTCAAGGAGTTGGTCAAGTCGAAATGGTTTGAAAAGCACGAGGTCTACACCGGCCTGACGCGCCTTGACGATCGAGTGCCCAGGGTCATACCCAAAGCCGGTCATCAGAATGAGTGGGACTGATCCAAGAACACTCTGAAGTTTTATCAAGAGTTCGTAGCCACTCATGTCAGGCAGCCGAATGTCAGCAATGATTGCATCGTACGACTTTTCTTTCACGGCCTTCACCATTGATATTGCTTCATTTCCATCGCGTGCTGTTTCCACAATACAGCCTTGTCGTTCAAGTAGACTGTGTGCGGCGGCTCGTACTTCATTGTCGGCATCAACAACAAGAATAGATCGGTCCTTAACGGTTGCTTTCTGTCCCGTCAGCCTGCCTTGTGATTGTGCATAACTCGGAGTCATTTTTTCACCGACTTTTTGAATCACAAGTTTTATATCACGGGCGTTTTTCAGAATGCGTTGGAGTCGCTCGACAACATCAGGCTCGTGACCAATGTACCGCTCCATGACATTGACTGTGTCATTCAGCAATTGGTCAACGGGTAAAGCAACTGCCCCATGTATAGCTTCTACGCTTTCAGCTGCGGTGCTTGCTTTTTCAGCTACGAGTAGCTCGAGTGTGTTAAGCGATGCTGCAACATCCTGCGCAAAAATCTGCAGGAACTGTAGGTCAGTGTCGGTGAAGCTACCGGGCTCTGGACTTTCTACATTAAATGTCCCAATGACTTCCGTATGCATAAGCAGTGGAACAGTGATCGAGCTTTTTGCCCCTTTGCAGCCCTCAAGAAACCGGACGTCTTCTATCGTGTTGTCGCAGAAGTAGCTTTTTCCGGTGGCTGCTACATACCCAGTGACGCCATTGTTTTCTTCACGAGCGTAAAGGACTCGTGATTCTGCTTCAGGCTGCATGCCCTCGGCAAGGAGTGGTTCGAGCCGGCTGGTCTGTTTGTCAAGAAGACGAATTTCCAGAACATCAAACTTGAGTAGATCTTTTGAGTAATAAATGACGTTGCTTTTAAGAAGCTCAATACGTTCCTGAACGGTCATGTCAGCCAGCTCAGTTGGTGTCAGGTCAGCTAGTGTCTGTCCTGCCTGATGAATGGCCGCCCGCTTTTGTTGTTCAAGTATTGTCTGGCTTACATCTCTAACAACGACCACAGAGCCTTCGACACTATTATGAGGTTGCTTGCCGGTACTTTCAGATGCAGAAGGAGGGAGGCAGAAGAGCGGGGAAGATTGAAGATGGAGAAAACGATCATCTTGCATTCGGAGAATGAGGCCACCGGCAGCAGCGGATGCTTCATTATCAAGCCACGTCACTGGAACGGGCTGATCGCCCGTAGGGTGGGCCCAGACTGGTGATCCGAGTGCCGTAAGGAAATTCGCCGAGAGACCACCTCGCCCATCAAAGAGCGATTGCAGAATGTCATTAGCCCATAGAACACCACCACCAGAATCGAGAAGCGCAACGCCATCCGGAAAATGGTCAAGGATCGTCGAGCCCATAAGGAAGCCTGCGACAGCTTCCGGGGCTGTCGCGATCTGCCCGGTGAGCACGACAGCAGAAACAGGCTGGCCCGCTACCATTGCGACAAGATCAGCAGGTGAGTTTACTGAAATAAGATCACACTTCTCTGGATTGAGAAGTCCGGCAGTCTCGCTCAATGCGGATGCGGATGGCGTATCACCGGGGATGCCTGCAACGATTATTTTGGGCTTGGACACCCTGTGATCTCCAGTGAAATACGAGTTCTCTAATCTCGAAAGTATAAATCCGTGCGTCGAGTCTCGCCAAACTCTGGTCGGGCGTTGCCCTG
>WLWE01002191.1_pt1 | contig 13001 bp, 11 predicted proteins | sample 6718301 | NCBI WGS metagenome assembly WLWE01 (sample SAMN12718691, study PRJNA515312) | sponge metagenome | isolation source: marine sponge | host: Mycale hentscheli | place: New Zealand: South Island, Marlborough, Capsize Point | collected 2003-05-01 | reverse complement strand
GAAATTTATACTCATCACCATCAGGTCTTTTTGATGGTTCTATGACACACTTTCATTTTTGTGATGGAACTCAATATCAAGCATCAGATTTCGGTGAAAGCGATTCTACATCAGGAATTTGGAAGCCGAAAACTGCACCATCAGTAACTTATGGAACTAATGGTTTCTTTTTAAAATTTGAAAATAGTGGTGCTATGGGTACAGACAGTTCAGGTAACTCAAACACATTTACAGTATCAGGAAATTTAACTCAAAATGTAGATACACCTAGTAATAACTTTGCTACTTTAAATGCTTTATCAAGACAAGTTGCTGCACAAATGGCTTCTTCACCTACTAATGGAAATACAACTTTAACATCAGGTAGTGGTAGTGCTTGGGGAACTTTATTAAGTACAATAGGTGAATCAAGTGGAAAATATTATTGTGAAGCTAAAGTTTCAGCATTAGGTTCATATGCTCATGCTGGAATTTGTGATATGAGTGTAGACAATCAAAATAGTTCTTCTGCTTGGGAACTAGGTGAACCTGCTAGTTCAGCACAATATGGATATTATAGTGGTAATGGAAATATATATACTAATGCTTCTAATAGTTCTTATGGTAATACTTTTACCACAGGAGATATTATTGGAATTGCTATGGACTTAGATAATTCAAAATTATATTTTAGTAAAAATGGAACTTGGCAAAATAGTGGCGACCCAACATCAGGTGCAACAGGTACAGGTGCAGTAAGTATAACAGCAGACAAAACTTATGGTTTCGCATTTGCAGGTTATGCAAGTACAACTTGGAATGCTAATTTTGGTTCAGGTTATTTTTCTACAAGTAGTGTAGCTTCTGCTGGAACAGCACCTAGTGAGGGTGGAATCTTTGAATATGATTGTCCTAGTGGCTACCAAGCATTATGTACGAAAGGTATTAACAGTTTTTAATTAATATGATAAAAAGGATTTAACTATGGCTTATATTTCATTTCAACCACAAGATTATTTTAATACTGTACTTTACAATGGTACAGGTTCAGCACAATCTATAACAGGAGTAGGTTTTCAACCTGATTGGCTATGGCAAAAAAGCAGAAGTAATTCACAAGATTCAAGAATATTTGATGCAGTAAGAGGTGGTAGCAAAGTTATTTATTCTAGTTTAAATAATGGTGAAGCAACTGATGCACAATTAATTACATCTTTTGATAGTGATGGTTTTACAATGGGTTCATCAGGTACTAATGTTAATGATAGTGGAACAACTAATGTTGCTTGGAATTGGAAAGCCAATGGTGCTGGTTCATCAAACACAGACGGAAGTATAACATCAACAGTTTCAGCTAATACTACATCAGGTATGTCAATAGTTAAATGGACAGGAACAGGTGCTAGTGCAACAGTAGGTCATGGATTAGGAGTAACTCCTGATATGATTATTTGTAAAAATTTAGATGCTACAGCAGAAGATTGGGTTGTATGGAATAATTCATTTTCTGCATCTCAATTTATAAGGTTAAACACAACTGATGCAGTAGCAACATCAACTGGAATGTGGGACAATACTTTACCAACTTCATCAGTTTTTTCACTTAAAAATGAAGAAAAAAATAATAATAGTAGTCAGGATATAATTGCTTACTGCTTCGCAGATGTAAAAGGATTTAGCAAATTTGGTGTATACGCAGGTAATGCTGATGCTGATGGTTCATTTGTTTACACAGGATTTAAACCAGCTTTTATTATGATTAAAAAAGTTGGAGGTGCTTCAGCAAGTTGGGTTATGTTTGACAGTAAAAGACTTGGTTACAATGTAGCTAATTATCAATTATATGCAAACTCTAGCACATCATACGGAAATAATGTTTTACTTGATATTACAAGTCAAGGTTTCAAATGTAGAGCAAATCATGCAGATGTAAATGGTTCAGGTGCTACATATATCTATATGGCATTTGCAGAAGAACCTTTAGTATCATCAAATGGTGTCCCAGCTACGGCAAGATAATGGCTAAGAAATTTAAGATGGACAAAGCTGTACATGAGCCAATAGTAAAAGGTACAAGTATAGGAAGAAAACCAAAATCTTTAAGTACTATGAATAAAAATAAAAGAAGAAATTTAAAACTCTATAGGTCTCAAGGAAGATAATATGGTTAGAAAAAAATCAGGAACAGAAGTTAAAATAGATTTTATAATTAGAGAAGTTAAAGAACTCAAAGCTGAAAGTAAATCTCTTCGTGCTGATATTAATAAAGGAAAAGGAGCAATTTGGATATTAACATTAATAGCAGCTTTAATAACAGGTGCAACCAAATATTTTGATTAATTATGATATATAAAGTTAAAAGAAAAAACATGAAAAAGAAACCTAGACAGAAATTTGCTGTTGGTGATGAAGCTAGAACATTTGAAAATATTCCTACAGCTTCTCAACCTCAACAACAACAAATAGGAACTAGACAAGAATTTGCTGATAAATATGTTACATCTCAAGTTGCAACACCTGAAGTAGCTACAACAGCTCAACAAACTTACACACCTCAAGCAGTACAATCAGATGAAATAATTGGTGGTACTACTATGGCTGCACCAACAGATGTATCTACATCAACTATTACTGGTACTACACTTGCTGCTCCAACAACTGGAGTATCAACTCAAGTAGCAGCTCCATCTTCTTTAACAGCAGCTCAAATGACAGCTCAAACAGGAACTGCTCAACAAGCTACAGCACAAACAGGTACATTAAGTAGTGGTTCTCAAGTAGGACAAGTTACTGGAACATTAAGTGGAACAGCAATAGGTGCTACAGCAACTCCAACTAGCTCAGCAGTAGCTCAAGCTGCACAAGGACAATTATCTTCAGGAGCATTAGCACAAGTTATTAGTGGAACTGCAGCAACAGTTAATGGACAAACAGCAACTTTACCTGCAGATATTCAAGCAGCAGTTGCAAGTAATCCTGCTCAAGTTACAGCTACAGTAGTTTCACAACCAACAGCAGTACAAGCTTCAATAGCATCATTACCAACAGATGCTTTAGTTTCTACACAGATTAATACTTTATTAGATGGAATTGATACAGGACAAATTCCTACATGGGCAAGAGGTGCTGTTGAAAATGTTGAAAAGAATTTAGCTCAAAGAGGTTTAAGTAAATCTTCTATTGGTAGAGATGCTTTAGTAAATGCTATTATACAAAATGCATTACCTATTGCACAATCAAATGCTACAGCTTTACAACAAAGAGCATCACAAAATTTAAGTAATGAACAACAAGCTAGTGTACTAACTGCTCAGCAAAACTTTCAAACTCAATTAGTAAATGCTGAGAATGACATGAAAGCAAAAATGATGACAGGTCAATTTGCTCAAGAGTTAACTAAGCTTAATGCAATGAATAGTCAACAAGCTATTTTAGCTTCAGCTAATCAACAACAACAAGTAAGATTAGCAAACTTAGCAAACTTACAACAAGCTGGTTTAACTAACGCACAGTTACAACAACAAATGGGATTAGCAAATTTAAATGTTAATCAACAAACTGCTTTAGCAAATGCTCAAACTACTGCAGGTATGGATGTTTTAAATTTAAACAACCAACAACAAACTGCAATATCTAATTCTAATTTATTTAGAACTTTTGAGTTACAAAATTTAAATAATAGTCAACAAGCTACTATGCAAAATGCTGTACAATTAGCTACAATGGATATGACTAATTTAAGTAATGCTCAGCAAAGAGAAGTATTAAATGCTCAATCATTCTTAAAAATGGATATGACTAATTTAACTAATACTCAACAAGCTGAAGTATTGAATACACAAAATAGACAACAGGCAATGTTATCAGACCAAGCTGCTGCTAATGCTGCTCAACAGTTTAATGCAACAAGTGATAATCAAACTCAACAATTTTCACAAAGTTTAGCATCAACAATTAATTCTCAAAATGCTGCAAGAAATGATGCAATGACTCAATACAATATTAGTGAAGCTGATAGAGTAGCTGCATTAAATCAAAATAATAATTTAGAAGCACAACGATTACAAAATACTTTAAATAGTCAAATTGAACAATTTAATTCTCAATTAGATTATAATAGAAATCAATTTAATACTCAAAATTCTTTAGCAATTGAACAATCAAATGTTGCATGGAGAAGACAATTAAACACAGCTAATACTGCAGGAACTAATGCTGTTAATCAAGCTAATGCAATGAACGCTTTTAATATGAGCAATCAAGCATTATCTTTTATATGGCAAGAAATGAGAGATGCAGCTAAATGGGAATATGAATCAGCTCAAAGTGCTGAAGATAGACAAACTAATTTAGCTATCGCAGCTTTAGGAAATGAAGCAGCTTCTGACTCAGGAAGAGCAGATACGCTTAAAACATTGGGTGGATTTGCTATTGATATTTGGGATAGAATTAAAACTCCTAACGAATAAGAATAATTAAGTATTGACAATGGTCAATAATAGTGATATAATAGACATAATAAGGTTATATAGGAATTTTGTTAAATATAACACTCTTTCTGATAGAGATATAGCAAAACAAATTATTCCTTCTTTGTCGTTAAATCAATTTAATATTTTTAAATACCCAACAACTGGTGTTGTATATGCATTTACTAACTGGGCTTATTTAAATAAAGATGTTGAAGAAAGATTTAAGAAAACAGGAGTTCTTGAAAATTTAGATTGGAATAGTGGAGATATTTGTTGGCATATAGAAACAGTAAATACTGCACCAAATAAATTAAAAGAAATATATACAAAGACAGCCGAAAGATTATCTAAGGATATAAATGATAATAATAAATATGTATATTGGTTAAGAATGAATAACTCAGGTAAAGGTATAAAAAGATATAATAAAATAAAAGTATCAACAGGAATAAGAAAATTTATAAAAGGAAAATAATATGGGAAGTGCAAAAAAAGTAGTAAAGAAAGTAACTAAAGCCGTAACAAAACCTATAAGCAAAGCGTTTAAAGGTGTTGCTAAAGGTATTATGAAAGTTGGTAAAGCAACTATGAGAGGTGTAGCTAAATTAAATAAAAAGCTAGGACCTTTAGGTAGTATTGCTTTAGCAGTTGCTATGCCTTATGCATTAGGTGGTTTAAGTTCAATTGTAGGTTCACCAGCTATGGCAGGTTATGGAGGCTCAGGGTTAATGGGTTCAACCAATACTTTTTTAAAAGCTATAGGTAATGTTGGTAATTCAATTAGACTTGGTTATAATGCAGCGACAGGTGCTGTAGGTAAAGCATTTGGAAGTATTACAAATTCTATTAAACAAGGGTTCTCAAGATTTGCACCTAAAGGAAGTAATAATATTTTTTCAAAAATTTCTAGTGGAGCTAAAAATTTATTTAATAGAGCTAGAGCAAATACAAAAGAATTTACTAAAAAATATTCTCCCTTTAAAGGTAAACAAGGTACAGTAGAAGTTTTTGATTCTGTTGACCCAGGTGTTATTAATATGACAAGTACAGATGCAGCAGCAGCTATAGAAAGTGGAGCAATTAAATCATCTCAATTAGGTAAACAAACTTTAGGTAGTGATAAATGGTTTGTTCAAGGAAGTAAAGCGTCTGATGATTTAGTTACTAAAACAATTAATGATGCTTTTCAAGTAAGAAAAGATACATATAGTCCTGATATGACAAGATATTTTAATGATAGATTAAATTATGAAAAAAAACTTGGTACTTATGTTAATGAAGAGATGACAGGAATAGCTGCAGAAAATTCATTAGGAGTTTCAAGATTAGAAGTAGGCACTCCTGATTTAGATATAACATCAACTATTGATGTTGATTTAGCAAAAACTGGAAATTATAATGTATTAAATGAAGAAGGTACAGAATTTGCATTTAATGGTGCAAAAGATTATAATAAAATAAATGCTCCAAGTTCTTCCAAAACATCTAAATTATCAAAAGCTGTTAAATCATCAGCAACAAGTGCATTAAAAAATAGTTTATTAAAGTCAACAAAAGATGTATCACCAGGAATTAATTTAGCATATTCATTTGGAACATCAGATGGAGACGGCTATCAATCTTTAGCTGGATATGGTGGAACTAATATAGAAGGTTCTGAAGGTGGAGATTTATTAAAAGGAGTTTATTCAGATTCTCAAATAAATAATATTAAAACATATTATAAGCATATGAATATACTTGGAGATTATTAAAACTAAAAAGGAATTATGGCAAAAAGTTCAGTAAACAAAGCAGGTAATTATACTAAGCCTACTATGAGAAAAAAAATATTTAATAGAATAAAAGGTCAAGCATCACATGGAACAAGAGCTGGTCAATGGTCAGCAAGAAAAGCACAAGCTCTAGCTAAAGCATATAAAAAAGCTGGAGGAGGATATAAATAATGAAAAATGTAAAAGCTCCTCAAGGATTCCATTGGATGAAAAAAGGAAAAAATAATTATAAGTTAATGAAACATACTGGTAAGTTTGTACCACACAAAGGTGCTAGTTTAGCAGCTAAATTTGAAGTACAGAAAAAACATAAAGGATAAAATGAGTTTATCAAAATCACAACAAAGTTTAAAAAATTGGGGAAAACAAAAATGGCGTACAAAATCAGGGAAGAAATCAAGTGTTACTGGAGAAAGATACTTGCCTTCTGCAGCAATAAGAAATTTAAGTGCTTCGGAGTATGCAGCAACCACAAAAGCAAAGAGAAAAGCTAAAGCATCAGGTAAACAATTTAGTAAACAACCAAAAAGTATAGCAAGAAAAACAAGGAAGTATAGAACATAATGGCAGAAAAAATAGAAAAGAATCAATTTGATGAAGTGGGTGTTAATCCTTTTAATGCTCCTATTCCTGGAGAATCTTTAACAGCCTCTCCTGATACACCTAAGTCATGGGAAAGACCACCTGAGTTTACAGACCAGGAAGAAGCTATGAGAGCTGTATATATGGAATTAACTGAACAAGATACTTTAAGAAAAATTATAGATATAATTGATGAAGGTATTGCTTTAGATGAATTAGCACAAGTTGTTTTATATAAAGGTTATACTTCAGGTAAATTTAATCCTGACATGATGATGTTATTAGCAGAACCTACAATATATTTATTAATAGCTATTGCAGATTACGCTGATATTAAAGATTATACTTTATATGAAGGTGAAACAGCAGATGACCCTGATACTCAAATACCAGGTGATGATGTTACTCCTGTCAATATGGATGAAGATGAAGAAGAAAAACCATCTAAAGAAAAAATTGAACCTACTGAAGAAGTGTTAGGTAAAAGTTTATTATCAAAAGTTAAAGAAGAACTACCAGCTAAAGTTGAAGCTGTTGTAGAAACAGAAGAGGAAGATTTATAATGGGAATTAGTTTAAGAGATTTTGGAAATTTTGCTGTTGGTGCAATTGAACAAGATAAAGTAAACACTAAAGAAAGATTTGCTATTAGAAATGAAGAATTACAAGCTAATAGAGCTTCTTTAATTAAAAGAAAAGATGCAAGATATAAAAAAGATATTGAGGCATATGATGCAGAGAAAAAGAAATATGATTCATTACAGTCTGCTGCAAAAAATTTTAAAGAAAAGAACATTAGTGAAAAAGATTATGCTACTCAATATTATCTAGCAACTTATGGAGAAAATTTTAAATTAATACCTGAAAAAGAAAGAACAAGAATGATAAATAGTTTTAATGGAGCAACTGTTGATTATACTCTTAAAGGAACTGCTGATGAAATTGAAAAGAAATATGCTTTACAAGAAGCTAATATTAATAAAATAACAGCAAAAGCTTTAGAAGATGCTAGAGGAGATAGTTTTTTAATTAATCAAATTATTGGAAAAAATAAAGCTGCAAAAAAAGATTTAGCTACTCAAGTAGAAACAGCATTAAAATCTAATGATACTGTCTTAACATCAAAATCTATTTCAGATGAAGATAGTTCTTTAGTAGGTATTCCTGTTACAGTTTCAGGTGGATTGTATAGTAATATTGATAAAAGTACTGATAGTTATAAAACATTTAGAAATAAAAACTATGAACAATTAAAAAGCATAACTAATTTAAATGCAAAAGTAACAAGTCCTGATAATAACGAAGCTTTAAAAGCTTCATTTAAAAATATTGGAATTACTAATACTAAAGATTATTTTAATGAAAATCCATCAGGTGAAATAACTAGGTTTAAAAAACAAGGCTCAAATTTTGCAGAATCAGTTTATAGTACTTATAAACATAATCAAGACTTTTTAAAAAGAAACGGAACTGATTATTTATTTTCAAAATTTAATGGACAAATAGGTGAACTACCTTCATATTATGGTAAAAGTAATATGAATGGTGTTGTTGCAAATCGAATGAAAGATTTTGCAGTTCCTGTTGGGAGTAATAATATTCTTGGAAAAGGTGGTGCATTAAACTTTAGAACAGTTTTAAGAAATGAAGATAACTTAATTGTTATACCAACAGCTAATACTATTGATTTTGATGATACTATTTTTGGAAGTAAAAAAGTTTTGAATGATTCAGAAAAATCTGATGCATCACAAATATATGCAAAAGTTTTAATGAATCTATCTTCTGAAAAAGTTAATGGTAAATTACAATTAAATCCATTACGTTTAAAACAAAATCAAAATACATTACAAAATTTAAAATATGGTGAAACTAATAAATTATTAAATGATGTTAACTTTCAATTTGGTACAGCTTTACTTAAAGAAAACTTAATAACTAAAGAACAATTTTTAGAAAATAATATTAATAATATATTTTATAATTTTAAAAATGATAAAGGCGAAACTCCATATAAAGATTTTGTTGATGGTGTAATTGTTTCACCACCAAATACTAAAGGTGGTGATAATGGAAACACAGGTATAAAAACTATAACTATCATAGAAAATGGAGTTGAGAAAAAAATTGAAGATAATGATGAAACAAGAAGTATGATAGAAAAGGATATTAAAGAAGGTAAAGATGTTAAATATAAAGTTGATGAAAAGAAAATTCCTACTGAAACACCTATAGAAGATGTTGATGTTTTAAGTGAGGGAAATATTTCATTTAAACCAAAAGATACAAAACCAATTTCCAGTATGAGTTTTGAAGAAAGACGAGCTTTTGAAAAAGAAAGAAGAGATAACCTTAGAAAAAAAAGAGAAGAAAGAAATAAATCTTTTAATGAAAAAATTAAAAAAAACAATGAATCTTTAGCATCAGTTAAAGCTGATATATCTGATGTAGATGCAGATGCATAATTATGGCAGAACAAATACAGAATACAGATTATTCAAAATATGACAAATTTCTTGTTACTGAAGAAAAACAATCTAATGATATTGTTATTCCTAATTCTACAGAAAAAGAATCAAATGTAAGTAAATACGATAAGTTTATTGTTGTTGATGATAAACAAGATATTTCTACAGAACCTCCTAAAACAATAGAAACAGCTAGTTCACTAGAAGAAGAACCTTCTTGGTTTAGAAAATTTACTTATGGTTTTGATAAGCAAGACCAATTTTTTGGTAATGTTTTTAGATTAGGAAAAGCTAAACTTACTGATATTAAAGATGATGATAGAGATTTAAAACAAGTTTTACAAGCCAATGCTGGTATAGAAAATCAAAAACTTTTAAATAAATTTGAAAAATTTAGAGGTGGTAAATATGATAGTGATATATATACTCAAGCAGGAGAAATGGCATCTATGTTACTTGACCCTTTTTATTTACTTGCATACCTCACGCCTTGGGGAAGAGCTGCTACTATGTCTTATAAAGGATTAGCAGCTATTGGTGGAGCTACTGTTGGTCTTGATAAAATGTTATCAGACTATGTAAAAACAGGAGAAGTTAAGCCAGGTGAAGCTGCGATTGCTGCAGGAAGTGCTGCTGTTTTAGGTCCTGCTGCTATGAAAACTTTTAAAACAATAAGTAAATATTTACCAGGAGCTGATAAGAAAAAATTAGCTCAAGTTATTGAAGCTGCTGATGGAGCAAAAGCTAAAAAATTAGGATTAAATAAAAAAGAATTTAATGAAATTCAAAAAGTAGTTGGAGATAAAGAATTTATAACATTAAATAATTTAATTAAAAAAACTGGAGATAACTACTCTAAACCTTTTCAAGATATTATTCCAAGTTATCAAAAGAAAAGTTTACGAATACAAAATAATATAAAAAAATTTAAACAAGTTAATAAAGAAAAATTTACCAAAAAAACAGCGACCAAAATAGAAAAGTTAATTAATGAAAAAGCAGAATTAAAAAAAGCTTTTAAATTAGAAAAAAAAGCTTTAGTAAAAAAACAATCTAATTTATTACAAAAAGAAACAGAATTAATAAATAAAAGAGATGTAAAGGTTTTAGAAAAATTAAAACAAAATGAAAGTTTTACAGATTCAACTGTTAGATATGTTTTAAATTCAACAACAAGACCTTTGTTTGGTGCTGGTATAGGGTATTCATTTGGTACTCTTTGGGGTGCTGAAGATGATGATATTAATAAATGGGTTATAGGTGGTGCTGTATTAGGAGGATTACAAAAAGGTGTTCAAGCTAGTAAAGTATTACAAGTTGGAGATAAATCCTTAGCTACAAATATTATTAAAAATGAAGCTGTTAAATTAACTTTACAAAAAATAAGAGAATTAACATCTACAACTACAGCAACTAAATTATCAGCGTTTGGTGGAAAGACAGAACAATTAAGTAAAATCTTATTACAAAATATTGATTCCCCTTACGCTAAAAATTCTGTATCAAAAGTAGCAGATGGTATTCAACGAGATTGGACAATGAGAGCAGTTGCTATTACAAAAAATTATACTCCTGCACAACAAACTAATGTTATTAATTCATTAAGAGGTGGTAAAAATAAATTAACATCTCAAGAAAAAATATTAAAAAATAATATTAGTAAATATTTAAATGATTTTAAAAAACTTTATAATGAAGCAGGTATATTTTCTAAAGAAAACATTAAAGATTATTTTCCAAGAGTATATAATTTTGATAAGATAAATAAAAATCCAAAAGAATTTGAAAAAGTTTTAACTGAAATATTTAAAAACAAAGGTAGTAGAAATCCTAAAAATGCTGCTAGAACCTTTAGAGAAAAATTAAATCAAATATCATCAGGTAATGTTGTTAAAACAAATGTAGATGATTTTATTAATGATAAAAAAATTAGTGATAATTTTATTATTACACCATTAAGTAATCATATAAATCAACAAAGAATTTTAACAGGTAATTACGCAAAAGTTGAAAAACTATTAAGTGATAGTGGTTTTCTAGTAAATGATGCTTCTCAAATTTTATCATCATTAGTTAATAGGTCTGCTAACTCTATAGCTTTTTCTCAAAGATTTGGTGCAAATGGACAATTTTTAAAACCTTTTTATCAATCAATAAAAGATAAATATAAAAATACAGGTAATGATAAATGGAGATTGTTAGCTCAAAAAGAAATAAAATTAGTTAATGATACAGTAGATGCTTACTTTGATAGATTTGGAAAAGTTAGAGAGAATCAATTAAAAGCTTTATCAGGAACATTATCAACAATATCTAATTTAAATATGTTGGATAGAGTAACAATAGCTTCTTTAGGAGATTTAATTCAACCTTTTACTAATTCTACAAACTGGACAACTTGGTTTAGAGCTTTAAAAGATACTGGTCTTACTGCAAGAAGTGAAAAAGGTATTGCAAAAAATATGGGGATAGCACAATCTAATGAAATTAGAGCATCTTTACAAAAGCCTTTAGCAATAAAAGGTGATGAGATGACAGCAAATGCTAGTTGGCTTGGTAATGATAAATTAAGTTTAAGAGCAGCTAACAATTTCTTTTTTAGAATTTCAGGATTAGAATGGTTAACAGGTTTTGCTAGAAGATTTGCATATAATGCAGGTGCTAATGATGCTTATATAACTTCAAGAAAACTTGCTAAATATGTTAGTGCAGGAAATAAATTAACTTCTTCAAAAGGTTCTAAATTAATTAGAGATTTAGATAGATTCGGAATTACAGCAAAAGATGCATTAAAAATTGGAAGTGATTCATTTGAAGATGCTATTAAAACATCTCTTGGTAAAAAGAATTTAAATGATGCTGGAATTTTAGCTTCAAATCGAGATGCAATTATACCTCAAGTATCAAACAGATTATTATTTACTCAAAGCAATAATTCTTGGGTAAGATTAATGGGTCAGTTTATGTCATGGGCTATGGCAAAATCTGCTCAAACAAATAAAATATTACAAAGAGTAGAAAATGGAGATGCAAGAACTATGGTAAAAATTCTAGCATCTATTCCTGTGTATGGTGGTATTCAAGAATTAAGAGAACTTGCTAAATATGGGGAAGTGCAAACTGATATAGATTCTGATACTGACGAATGGTGGTCAGAAGCTTTTAGATTATCAGGTATGTCAGGTCTATTACCTGAATTTGTTGCAAGTAATATTGTTGGACCAGGTTCAAGACAACCTTTCTTTTTAGCTTTTCCTGCTGGTAGTATTGCATATGAAACTGATAAAATATTAAAAGATTATTTAAAAGGAAATACAGATAAAGCAACTGAAAGATTTTTTCAAAGAATAGCTCCTTTACCAAACTGGAGAAATTTTGTATTAGAAAGAGCAAAAGATTTAGGAATAGATTTTGATGATGGAGGTAGAAAATTAGATAAAACAAAATTAGAACGAAGACAATTTAATGCAGGGGATATAGCATTAACAAAAGATAATAAAACAATTGAGGAGAATAAGGAAATGAATATAAAAGATGCTGCAAAAGCAGGAGTTATTGCTGCAACAATAAGTACATCAGGAGTAAATGCTGATATGTTAAAAGCACAAGATAACTTTATCTTACCTAAAGAGAAACCAAAAGTAGAAGTAGTACAAAAAGAAAAGACTAAAGATTATAGTAAGTTACCAGCACTAGCAGAAGATAAAAAGAAATTCTTAATGGATA
>WLWE01002188.1_pt1 | contig 13015 bp, 6 predicted proteins | sample 6718301 | NCBI WGS metagenome assembly WLWE01 (sample SAMN12718691, study PRJNA515312) | sponge metagenome | isolation source: marine sponge | host: Mycale hentscheli | place: New Zealand: South Island, Marlborough, Capsize Point | collected 2003-05-01 | reverse complement strand
GTTAATATGAAAAAGCACTATCATAACATCACGTTATATGAGAAGTTAAGAAAGGATGGCTTAACATGGCGTGACATTGGGCAACGGGTTGGGATTAATTACTCAACTATTGTGTGTTGGGTTAGTAGCCATTATGAGGAGTATACGACATATGAGTATAAAAAAAAGTGAAGCACATTTGATTGGTGTCGAAAGGAATATATATGAAGCATATTCCAATGGCATTAAAAAAAGTGTGTTGGCCGTAGAGTATAATGTAAGTGAATATACCATAAAAAAGATAATTGATAGTGAATCTCAGAATCCACAAAATGAAACCCGCAACATACTTTCCGCACATGAGGACTTGAAGAGAACATTCAATGTTGGCAATAAACTATTACTAAAAGCCTATAGAGTTATTGAGCAAAAGCTTGATAGTGGGGATGTGGGAACAACTGAGCTTGCAAAGATAGTTAACGCCTTAGCCTCATCACAATCCAGCCTAGCAACACAATCAACAAAGGCATCCATGCTTAAGTTAGGTACAAATACAGATACTGTATTACACAATGCTAGCAAGGATATCCAAGAGCGTTTGAAGTCAAATGCCGAATCAACCGTGATCGACACGAGTAAATATTAGTTAGCCTCAAATTTTCAGACCTGATTTTTAACGTTTCACAAGATTAGCCTCATTTTAGCACCCCATTTTAACGATCGTTTATATGGGTATATAATAAACCCCTATTGACGGGGGGTACTATTGAATAGTAATATAACCCCATATTGATAGCGAAATAGGGTTAATAATGGACTAAGCCTAGTATAAATTAAAAAAAGACCAGGGGGGAGGGTCCCCCCCCCATTTTTTTTCGGGGGATTTGTTTATATTACGAACCCTAGTCTACCTTTCCCTATGTCGGTTAGAAAGGATTATAAACAATGGGTAAATGGAATTTTAATTCTATAAACAATCTAAGTATTATTGATGAGAAAAACAAAGTAATGATGGCGATAGACCGTACTCATGGTGGTGGTTGGTCAACGAAGTGGACTATATGCCCAATGGACTACGAGTTTAATATTTTATTTTGGAAAAGACAGTTGTATAAGGAGTTTTTATCTAATGAGGAGAACGAACTGGATGCAATATTAATTAATATGATATACGAGTTATGTTGCGTTAAGGGGGTTGTAAGTATTAAGGATGGTAAGGATATAACCTTAGATGATATTCGGGAGTTAGACATAAAGTTAGAGTACGTTAATGATGGGGATGGGGTTGCGATTGGTAATACTTGGATTGCAAATGTGGATGGCAGTGTATGGGAGGATCATATTTGGGAAGAAGTGTGTGATGTAGGTATATCAGGTCGTATGCTTATGATAATGGATGATTTTGGAACAGTAATATCGGAGCCGCATAAACGTTACAAGGCAAAAAGAAAGGAGTATAAAAAATGAAACTCACTGAAGATATAAAAAAATCAATAAAAATGTATTCTCTTAAAGAAGCTCCAAAAGAATGCTGTGGTTTAATCGTATCCCGTGATAATTCGAATCAGATTTTTAATTGTCGAAACGTTTCAAATGAACCCACCAAACATTTTTCAATCTGTGCTCTGGATTATGTTAAGGCAAGTGACTCTGGGGATATAAAAGCTGTATATCACTCTCATCCATCTACCAGTGAGAAATTTTCATCCTACGATATGTTGAATAGCAAGGGTCATGATCTGTTTTATATCTTATACAATATTGAAAAAGATATTTTCTCTACATTTGACCCCAAAAAAGAAAAAACATTTATTCATGACAAACCTTTCGTAATGGGTAAAACTGATTGCTATAATTTTGTAACAGAATATTATAAGAGCTTAAATATAAATCTATCAGACTCTCCAAAAACACGAGATGAAGAATGGCAAAGTAAAATGCCTAACCTACCTGAAGAAATAGCTTCAATGAATCCTTCTCTAAGAGAGATTGATGATTTTTCATTGGCAAAGAAACATGACATATTACTTTTTAAAATGATTCCCGGAAAAAAAGCTAATCATGCCGGTGTATACCTAGGGGATAAAAAAATAATTCATCGCCCTAGAAATATGTATACGACAATAGAGAACATGTCTGAAAAAATCATAAAAAAAATCTATAAAATTTATCGTAATGAGCAATTTAACTAACATTAAAGTTCATGGCATTTTAGCTGAACAACTAGGAAGAAAAGAATGGAAACTTTCGGTAAACAGTGTTTCTGATGCTATCAGAGGCGTAGAAGCCAACTGTAAGAAGTTTTACAAAACCCTTTGGGAGAATGATAGAAAAAATATAAAATATAGAGTCCTGATAAATAAAAAAGATTTTGCAATTGAAGAAGGTAAAGACCCTAACACTTTAGAAGGTCTTTACTCGTCTGAGTTAACGTTAAATAACCCTAATATAAAAACAATCGACATCGTGCCAGTTGTTGAAGGAGCTGGAGGCAACGCAATGGCGATTGTAACAATTATAGTAGGTGTAGCTATGATAGCTATAGGAGCTGGGGTATTACTTCCTATGATGATGAGTAAAGCCATGTCAACTGCCTTAATACTTGGTGGCGTAGGTTTGGTAGCTGCCGGTGTCACAAACCTCCTAACACCTATGCCTAAATTCGGAGATTTTAGAGAAATAGAACAAGGGGGATCAAAATCTTATCTTTTTAACGGTCCCGAAAATACAATTCGAGAAGGGGGTCCGGTATATGTAGCTTACGGAAGATTACTTGTTGGTAGTCATGTTATACAAAGCGCTGTAGATACTCTAGATATAGATGCAGAAGTACAGCCTAAAGACGAATGGGGTAACCCCACTGATGGGCTAAAATATTCTTTTAACCCAAGTATACCTATAAATACAACAAATTGGAACGGAGGAGAGTAATAAAAAATGGGATCTAAGAAAAAACCTAAAAAAGCACGTAATCCAGTAATAGATGTTGCTGCAGTAAGAGTAGACTCAAATTCAGACGGAGTACCAGAGTACGTAACGTCTCGCTCTTACGCTGAAATTGTAGATTTAATTTCAGAAGGGCCTATTGAAGGAATAACTAGCGGTAACTATAGTTATACTAGAAACGACAATGTAACAGGTTATCAAAAAGTAGAATTCACTCATTATACAGCAACAGGCGTAGACCCTAGTAGCGCAACTCAGTCAAAAGAGCTTGGATTTTTAAGGTCAGTTTATTGGAATGAAGTACCTGTTGTAGATAGAAGTGGATTTTATAACTTCTCTTCAGTCAACTTAAATTATGTAAAAGGTAACCCTTCTGGAGATATACCTGAAGCAAATGAAAACCTTCCTACTTTCGGCGCTGTAGGTTCCAACAGAATAATGGACCTCTCCATCAACAGAACGATAGGAGAAAGACTTTATGGACCTGAAATTAAAGGGGCAGACGATTCACCTACTAACACCAAATACGCAACATCAAAATCTCCAATAGATAAATACGCGAAGACTTATAGTATACTTAATAAAGAATGTAATGAAATTATAGTTCGTGTAAAAGTACCATCACTACAAGAAAATTTACAATTCGGCGAAAAAACTTATAAAAAACGACAAGCAGCGACAGGTTATGGAGACACAAAAGCTCGCATTATAGAATATAGTATTTTTTATCAACCTATGTTCAATGATAGGTTCGGGTCAAATAAAACGACAAGTGATACATTCTCCCAATTCTCCACTGAATCTTGGGAGCTTGCTAAAAATGAAATAATAGAAGGTAAGATAGAAGAAGGGTATATTAGATCCACTACCATTGATCTTTCAGACAAAGGGTTTCAAGATAAAGATAATTTCGAAGGATGGAGGATTAGGATCGTAAGAACGACCCCGGAATCTATTACTTCTTTTTTAAGAAACCAATCTTTTGTAGATTCTATTGTTGAAGTTTATGGAACAAAATTAAGATACCCTTACTCATCCATGGCCTATTCTTTATTTGACGCAAGATCTTTTCAAAGAATACCTTCCAGAGCATATGATGCGAGATTATTAAAAGTAAAAGTTCCTAACAACTACAACCCGTTCATAAAAAGTTATGGAAATAGTTCCGCTTCCGCTAGTGATTATTATAAAGGGGTAGCCTTAGGTGATAAAACAAACACAAAGACTGACTTAAACCGAACTGATGATGGTTTTACTTTTCAGCGCAAGAATGAAGACCCTACTGTAGAATGGGACGGTAATTTTGCTGAAGATTTGATTTGGACAGATAACCCCGCTTGGTGTTTCTATGATTTGATTACTAACCCTAGGTATGGATTAGGAGAATTTGTAGATGCGTCTCAAATAGATAAATGGGCACTTTATGATATAGCAAAGCACTGTGATGAACTTGTAGATGACACTTATGGAGGGTTTGAACCGCGTTTTACAATTAACTATATAATTACATCCCGAGAAGAAGCTTTTAAAGTTTTAAATGATTTATCTTCTATTTTTAGAGGTATAGCGTACTACAGTAATGGTAGTATTTTTTCATCTCAAGATAAACTTAAATCTGCTATTTATAGTTTTAATAATTCAAATGTTCTCGATGGTAATTTTACCTATTCAAGTTCGGCAAAGAAAGCCCGTCATACTGTAGCTATTGTAAGATACAACGATAAAAGAAATAGCTACCAACCTGCCGTGGAATACATGGAGGATGAAGAGTATGTAAAAAGGTATGGGATTAGAGAATTGGAAACGACAGCTCTTGGGTGTACCAGTAGAGGACAAGCAAGGAGATTTGCAAAATGGATTTTAGCCAGTGAGTCTGAAGAAACAGAAACATCTAGTTTTAGTGTTGGCATGGATGGGGCTTATTTGAGGCCCGGTGATGTAATTAGTATTTATGATAACTATAGAAATCCATTAAAATATAGCGGCAGGACTAATGCTGCAGTAAAAGGCGGGACAGATGTTACATTTGTTAATAGGCTAACTGAAGCTGCATTAACAGCTAGTCAAAGAGGTTATGTTAATAGTATTATCATAGATCAAGCTCTTAACTTCAAACAGAACAAAAAATATAAATTCTCATTACTAACCCCTACATACGATTACAATCAGGAAGATGTAAGTAGTAGCGTTGACATAGATGAGGGTGTTAGAAGAACTCAAATTCAAAATCTCGCTTTTAACGGATCTGATGTAATAAACATCACAGGAGAACCGGGAGCTTTTAGGTCAGATTTAAATTATGAAGGGTCTGGAGTTTGTACCAAAATTTACTTTAATAGCGGAATGAGAGTCGAAGATACCGCTGGAGCAACCAAGGGAAATGTGGGGTCTCCTTACACTGGCAATCAGCTCAATTTTCAAGACTATGTTATTACGGGATACTCAAAATACATGGCAAGTGTCGGAATGGGATCTGCCGTACCGTATTCTGGTAACTATTACTCAGGCCAAAATCTTATTTGGAGCGTAGAACCTTTATTCGACAATGACCCTGAATTTATAAATAATAATGAATCTGCATATAGAATTATAAATATTGCCGAAGATGAAGACTCTACTTACTCTATCTCAGCTTTAGCTTACTCTACCGGAAAATATGAATCAGTAGATTCGGTAGGATCTTCATATACAAAAAATAACGTACTTGACCTATTCTTCCCGGTGAAAAATAACAAGGCAGGTAGTGCTGATAGAGACGAATGGATTAATAAGTATCCTCAGCAAGAACCACCACCCGCTGACAGTGCACGTGAAAGAAATTCAGATATACTAGATGTCATATTAGATACCCCAAGTATTCCGGGTACATACCCAGACAAAGGGCAAAATTTAGTCACTTTAAAATCTGAATTTTCTGTAGCTGGATTTAAAAATAATATAAATATAGCTGATGACGGTAAGAGTGTTGATATAAATTATGGAGAGAGTAATAATATAAATAATATTAGTTATTCTTTTATAATTATACCCACAACAGACCCTGCAATAACTACTGAATGGATTGGTTCAACTAAAGGTTCTTCAATAACTGCAGTTGAAGGTGTTACATATATAGTCGATAAAGGATCCTATGACGCTGTAAAACAAAATGAGGTTAAATTAATAACCCCTGAAAATACTAAATTTTTCAATAATATAGAAGGTCAGCAAAAATCAAAAATTCAAATTGAGAATTTAATAAGTGAAAATGGCGACTATTATGTTATAGTATACCCAATTTCGAATGTTGGAGTGATAGGTCATGGTCTTTTTAGAAAAATAACAGTTAGTACTGATAAATTTAAAGCCCCGGTTCAGACTTTTTCAATTAGTAATTTAACTACTCGAGGTTCTGATGGTTTTCCTATTCAGTCTACTGCAAGTGATGTAAGAGGTTACTCGTTAGATAATACCAATCCTACGTTTGAGTGGCAGGTAAGCTCTCAAAAAGGTATTTTTAACATGAGCGAAGAAGAGCAGGCCGGAAATATAGGAAGGGATGGCAACTTAGGCTTCGGAAGATACGAGTTAAATTTTGATGTCGTTCAAAATATAGATTATCGAGTCACGATTAGAAGACCTTCTAATGTTGTAGGTCTTGGTGTGACAAGTACTTCGGCGAATGTTCCTGATAGTCATATATATTTTGAGTTCACAGGATATACGTCGCCTTCAACTAAACCTACTTTTCTTTTCGGCGAAGAGATTAACAATCCGGATTTAATTGATGATTTAAAGACCGCGACTTATGTGGGCACTGATCTAAACGCTAGAGGATTCAGCCAATATAAAGGTACTAGCGAATCATCTACCTTTTATAAAGCCACACCTAGTGGAATGGTGATAAGGGAGTCTGAAGAATTACCTTTAAGACAGTTTGACATAGTTATAGAAACACAAGACGAGCAAGGGGAAACCAGTGCTGGAAATCAAGTGTATGATAATACACCTATAAAAGACACTCAGCTAACAGAATCTTGGGATCCAGATGGCTTCAATTCAACTTATGATATTCTAGGCGTAAAAATAGATTCTCCCAGTGGTGTATTTTTCTCTCAGTCTAGTAGTGAGGAAGGAAAAGATAATGAATACTTTACGATGGATGAGGTAGCTAAACTCAATTACCCTTACAAGGCTTCGATGAAGTTACTTACTGAAGGGACTATAGATGTTACTTTTGAAGCTGTAGAAGCATTAGATGGTCAGCGAACTTTAACAGATCAAGAGTTGGATCGATTTTTTAATGATGTAGAGGGTGTTGTATATTACTATACCACTGGAGACAACAGTAGAAACGATAACGATCAGTATTTAAATCCTGCTCCAGAATTTAAGCTAAGTATTAACACTCAGGACAAGCATGGAGCGTATAACGTTAAATCAGATCAAAATATAAACAACAATAGAAGTAGTAGTGTTGACGCGGTAGATGGTAACGGTTTTGCTTTTGACAAAGTCGTTCTTTTAGATGAAGGATATGCAAATCATCAAAAATTTATGCCAGACGGTACTACCATTAAACCGGGTTATGTAAAACCTAGGGTTCACAGAGGTTATCATGTATTCAGCGCTAATGAAGGTATAGATGGATTTAAAATTCCATTTTCGATGATTAATAATCCTGAAGTTACTAATATAAATATAGCCATTGCACTTTTTGACAGCTTATCTTTACGTAGAGCTTTTATTACAGATGAAAATGATAGCCCTAAGTATGATACCTCTGCAGAAAATAACGAGTCTCCAAGAATATTCAGCGATCATACGTTAAACTTCTCCACTTTACCTAATAGAAACGTAGAGTATAATTTCTCAAACCCATTTAGCACTAGAGATGGTATAGCGTTTTTAGAGCCTTTAGGAACCTCTTTTAGGTTGAGAGAGTTTAGTGCTGTCTCAGCGGCCTTTAAATCAATGACATTTGCTTGTTGGGCAGAGTTAGTGGTCGCTCATAATAAAGAGCAAGCTCAAGCAGCTCTAGACATAAGAAATCGTACTACTGGTGAGCAGCCAGACCAGAGAGGTATGAGCGTATTCCGTGCTAGCGGAAGCAAGTATAAATCATTGATAATTAACACTTCCGAAACTGATGATACAACTCTTTGCAAATCTATAGTTAAAGGTGATTTGGTAGATATAAATAACATTCAAGTATGGGTTGGTAATTCAAGTACTGGAAAGGGTTGGAAAGAGAGAAACTTTTATATTCAAATTAAGTTTAATAGACCTTTAGACAAAAATAAGTATACAATTTTTGTAGACACAGGTTCCCCCGGTGGTACTGCAGGGCAGATTCACGGAACAGCAGTTATAAATTCTGACAATATTGTCAAACATAATGACGCAGCTTTCCTTGTGTTTAAACAAGACCCCATATTTAAGTCATACGAGGAGTGGAGGCATATAGTAAATGCCGGAGGTATAAAATTTAAATTTGGTATTCTTGTTGATTTAGAGTAAAATTAATATATGAAGCCCGAAGTTTTCGAAGCGTCAATAAAAAAAGACACAAATAGACTATATCTTAGCAGCGAAAGAAAAGTCGTTTGTAAAAACGGAGCTTTTTTAAGTATCGGCGATAATGAAATATATTACCAAGCAGAAAATTTTGAATCTATCAATATCAAAAGAAAATTTGAAGGTTCAGGAAAATCATTAAAAGTAAAAGGAGATTTTAGTTTTCGTCTTACTGCTGGGGATAAATTAGATATTGATTTTGAAGAATATGAAGCTATTGAAGTTTCAAACATAAAACAAGAGAATAAATTTAAATACAGCTACGGAGATAAAATATATGCTCAGGGAGGAACGGCTTCAAGCAGCAGCAAAAACTTAACCGGCGAATATACTGAATTTACTGTAAAAAAAGTAGACCCTAAAGGTAGGATTTTGGAAATGTCCATTTCTGCTCCCGGTAAATATATTGAGCCGCCCTCCAATCCAGTTCAGATCATGAATGAAGAAGGGCACTTCATAACTGCAGATATTGAATTTGACCAATCAGAAACTCAATCTGTCCTTGAAAGAAATATAATGAGTGTCCAGATTGTAGATGGATATACTGAGATAGAACTACTTTATTCGCTGCCTAATAGAGTCAGAAATGGAAATATCTATTTATCAAAACAGGTAATCATTTTAAATAAAGACTATAATCATTCCTCTGCGGAAAATGTAATGTGTGAAATGACTTTTGATTTTTCTCCTATTGCTAAAATACCTATACTACCTCATGATTCCATCAACCCTCATGCGATGTACAACGAGGGTATTAAAATGATAGAACTTAAATTTATTGAGCTCGAAAAAAGAATATCTAATCTAGAGAATAGAAATTATTAACTCTGGGAATGTAACAAGCCTCCCGGTCTTTGCTGTTTTATAAGTTCGTCAATGACAACACTTTGAAGAGCTTTTCCTAGATCTGCATTGTTCTCCACATCTTCACTTTCTCCTCTCGCTGACTCTGAACCATTCTGGGAATCTGCAGTGGCACTAGCTTCTGCTTTTCCACTTTTATCGATGTTAACATTAATCTTAACATTATTGGTCATGTTTCCACTCATGACTGATCCTGAACCGCCGGTAGCTACCCCGCCAGTTTGGTTACCAACTAAACCGCCAGAAGCGTAACGAGGAACATTTCCGCGATTAAGCTCTGTCATGAAATCTACACCGTGAGTACGGACTGCTTGAGGGCTCATGACATATTCGCCGCCCATAACTCGAGCTAGACTACCATTTGTTCTACCTCCATTAGCGTAAAGAGAATCTTGATTCTCCATGAAACCTATGTCTCCCGGCGCATGTGGTGTATAACCGCTTCTATACGGAATACCTTTTCCTTGTGGGGCAAGGTGATCTGGCGGACCCATCATTTCTTCTCCCCCAGCAGTACCAGCTCCACCTCCAAAAAGTTTAGCTCCACCAACCAACATGGCGGCATTCATGTAAGCTCCAATTAGTCGAGATTTTTTCTGATCTTTAACAGCTTGCGTTTGAGCTCTTCTACTTGCTTTTTCTCCAGCTATATAGTTTTGATAATTAGCAATTCTCTGCTCCTTATCAAACATTCTTGATGTCTGAGGATCGCCTTCATCAAGTCTTCCCATTAGTGATAAAGCACTGCTTACTTCAAATCTTCCTTCAGTAGGTCTTGCTCTTTCACTTACTAATCTTCCAGTCTCTGGGTCTCTTCTATAATATACAAAACCTTTGGACAATGAAACGTTAGCTGAAGTTCCACCGCCTGAAGCTCTATCAATCTGACCACCATCAGGGTCTGCCCCACCTAAATAACCTAAACTACCTCTTCCCATTCCATAGTTTCTGGAAGGTAAAGGTTTATCAGGACGATCTTGCATCGCTGCGCCGAGTATCCCAGTTGCTGCGCCACTTACTCCTGCTACAAGACCCATGGTACCCATACTAGGCCCTGTAGAGCCGCCATTTGCATAGCCATTTATTGCATTTAGTTTGCCTATTCCGATTCTGTTGACAGCAGATTTTTTAATAACAAATTCTCCGCCTTGCATTTTAGTCAATACGTCATCTTTGTAGCCAGATCCACCTGTTACTAAACCTCCGGTAGCATAACCGGGAACATATCCACCTTTAGCAAAATTTCCCGGAGAATTATTTCCAAACATTTTTGAAAACATCATGTTCGTAAATATTTGGGTGGACATTTGGTTTATCGAGCTCAGAATACTTTGAGCCATGTTAGCTAAAGCTCCTTGTACGGTTGTAGCGCCGCTTGATATGGATTGAAAAGCATCGGCAAAAGATGATTTCATTGTGCCTGCTACATCTTTAACACCATCTCTAAAGTCACCAAAAGCATCAACTTCATTATAAGACATTTCATTTTTAAATGTTCGTCCCATAACACCGCCAAAATTAACTGATCTTACTCCACCCGCAGCTATTTGAGCGTTTACACTAGCTTCATAAGCGCTACCGACTCCTCGTGCTCCTAACTGACCTGTAGCGGCTAATCTTTTTGCTTCTTGAAACTCTGCTGACGCAATATCAGCTTGTATTTCGCGCATTTCTTGACGCCGAACTGTATTGATTGTGCGCTGTAATTTTAGTAGCTCTAGCTGGACTTCATATTGTTTTTTTGCTAGAGCTGTTGCATTGATTTCTGTCTCTGAAGCTGCATCTGTAGCTTTTTGATTTTTTTCGTAAGCTGTGGTTAGGGTATTTATTATTGGCTCTAAATTGTTCAAATCTAAAAGATTTTTAAGACCCTCTTCAGTACTAGACTTAAGCACTTCTTTAGATAAACTTACCCCTTTAACGTCAGCTAACTGTTCTATTAAATTATCTCTTACCTCTTTAAGAGAACCGCCTTCACTTAAATTACCCATACCTTCTCTAGCTTGAGTAAAAGCCTCCAAAGCTCGTTTAGCTTCAGGAGCTCCCATTTTTTGGTCTTCGATAAATTTTACTATATCAAGATCTTTTAACCCAGATTTGAGATCTATCTCTAAAGATTTCGTAGCTTGTTTTATAGCCTCTTCTTTATTTATTTTTGCTGTATCAAGAGCTACATCTCTACCAACTCCAGCTGCGCCGGCTTGCGTCATCGTAGCTCCAGCTCTTCCGGTTCTTAAATTAGATTCTACCCCAAATATTGCGAGTCTTTGAGCTGAAGATCTTTTTAATGTGTCTAATTGTCTTTGAAGTTGGAAAACACTATCTCTGTACTCTGCTTGAGCCTTCATGGCTTTATAGATCACATCTGTGTAATCAGCCTGAGCTTTTGCGGCTTTGTCAGCTTCAGCATTTATTTTTTCTTGAAGTTTTGCAGCTCTCTCTAGAGCCTTTTTATACTCCTCTTCACTATTAAAATCTTTAAGTATCTCTGCGTCAAGTTGTTGAGCTCCAGCTGACCCGAGTGTTGCTTGTAAATTTCGGGTTAGCTCTGAATATTGGGATGGGTCCATCCCTAAGGCTTCAGCTGCACCGCCTTTAAAACCCTTAAGCTGTTCTAATGTAAATCCGGCCCCTACCAATTCATCCATTTTAGCTTCAGGGGTAATACCTGCTTCAGCTAATTTCGCTTTGAATTTTTGTATTAATTTTAAATTCTCTTCAGAAACAGGAGATGCTTGCTGAATAACATTACCGCTTGGGTCTACAGCAAAGTTATTTTTAGAGAAATCCATTTTTGGAATAGAACCATTTTTTGGTAATAAGGGAGACGCAATGCCACTAAAATCTTTAGGTAACACTGAAGTTCTTAACTCTTTTAAGTTAAGATTTTTGACAGCAGAAGAAAATGAGCTCCTCCTCTCTACTTGTTTATAAAAATTCCCTAAAGACGCATCAAAATCCTCTCTACTAGCTGATTGAAGTTTGCTATATTCCCGAGTATTCACCATTTCTGGATTAGTCGCCGCTATTTGTTTTAATTGCTCTTCCTTTTGAACTACAAAATCAGCCGCAGATAAACTTTCAGCAACTTGACCAAAAGCCACAGCAGATTCTTTAGCTGCATCGTTAGCTTCTTTTTGAGCTGCAATTTGTTCTTTTAATTTTTCCGAAGCGTCTTCACTGGCAGAACCGAAAGCAGTAAATAGTTCAGACAAGATACCAACTCCACCCATGGCGAGGATCCCCGGAAGACCTCCTCCTATTCCTGTTAATGCTGATCCTGCTATACGACCTACTGGATTATCGAATGCCCCCATTAGCGTGGTTCCTGCTCCCATACCAGCAAAACCAAGTCCCATACCGCCACCTTGAAGTTTTTCATTGACACTTCCGTATATCCCCCTTGCCCTGTTACCAATTCCACCTCCTTTTGTTGCTGGTTTAGAAAATTTACTTCCCGAATTAATTATCCTTCCAAAATCATCTCTTAAGACTCGGTTAAAATTAGGCACAAATCCTTCTGCCGCTCCATGACTTTTAGGATTAATCCCCATCGACCTAGATCTACTAATACCCTGATTTAAACCTCTTGGTTCGTCTATCGTGTTATAAACACCTAAACCAGAAGGGTTTCCAGAAGAACGTAAAGCAGGACTAGATCCTACTCTAA
>WLWE01002185.1_pt1 | contig 13031 bp, 31 predicted proteins | sample 6718301 | NCBI WGS metagenome assembly WLWE01 (sample SAMN12718691, study PRJNA515312) | sponge metagenome | isolation source: marine sponge | host: Mycale hentscheli | place: New Zealand: South Island, Marlborough, Capsize Point | collected 2003-05-01 | reverse complement strand
AGAGGGGTATATAATACTTGGGCATATTATCAAAGAAATCTTTTTCCTAATGCTTTGTGCAACGATAAAGAATTAATGGGATAAAGCTAAAATGAATATAAAAGATTCAGAACAAGTCATCAAGAACATCTTGAAGGTTGCTAAGAAAATGGATAAACTAGAAATCCTTTGCTTGAATGTGGCATTAAAACAAATGAACCAAAGACTAACTAATTGGGATGATCTAAGTTATCGAGATCAACAAAGATTAAGAAAAGGTCTACATGGAATCTTTGAACTCTCTTTAGCGGGAAAACTTTTATAAATTATTCCTTGACTTTGATATAAATTACAAGTAAGTTATAAGTAAATTACAATACCATTACAATTTATGAGATATTCAGTATATAATTCAAGAGGTCAATGGCAAGCAAGCTATTCCCACAATATCCCTAACGTTTCCCTCAAGGATGTCAAAAAATGGGCAATTCTTACAGGAAAACTCATTGGGGGCAAGGTTTATGAACTTATTGTTCCTAGTGATAGAAGATACAAACCTAAAGAACATCTTCTATATGACTTTACTAATTATAAGTCTCAATTAAGAGATGACCAACCAAACCATTCTAATAAATATAAGGATAAGAAGAATAAAGAGGAGAAAGAATAAAGTATTTATACAGAGATTATACTTAAATTGATTTAATGTATTATGATTGATTGAGTAGTGCGAGATTTAAATATATAAATAATTCTATTATAACACACTTTTATAATTTATGTCAAGCAAAAAATTTGATCTATCTGAACTTAGATTTGAAAAAGACGAATTACTAAAGGAATTAAAAGAATTAAGAGAAGGAGTTGATTTAGATTATTTTAATTTTAGTTTAGCAGAGAAGAAAGAATTATATATTATATTTAATAAGCATATATCTTTTATTGAAGGAGCAGGAAATAAACTAGATGAATTAGTTTCTGAATTAAATAATAATAAATTAAATAAGGAAGAAATAAACGAATTAGAAATAAGGACATTAAAATTATTTGATTTCTTTTTAGATGAAATAACAGAGAGAAAAAAACAATTAGACGATGATTTAAATAAATACTTTACATTGGGTTCTTAGCTCAGTTGGTTAGAGCATCCGACTCATAATCGGCAGGTCGAGAGTTCAAGCCTCTCAGAACCCACCATTTAAATTAAATAAATAATGACAGAATTTATAGAACTGACAGAACTATGGCAAAATAAACAATATAATTTAATAGGAGAAATAATAAGAGAAGAAGAATGGGATCAAATAAGAGTAGCTAAATTTTGTGCTTACTTCGCTAAATATATAGGACTGCATGACCTTCAAATATTATACAAATTCTTATAGAATATAGCCAAATTTAAAATAATTTAAATAAATAATAATAAATTTTAATTAATCTTGACAAATAATACTTATTCTTATATCATACTAACATGAAGCAAATATTGTTTATAATCTGTTTTTCTTTAATTGGAATGTCATGTTCTACTCTAAATTGTGAGTGGGGTAGTGTTTGCACGAAGAAGGAGTGTTGTCCCGAAGAGGGGCATGGACGTTGCCCAATTTGTTTTGATGAAGATTATTTAGATGAAATAAATAATTGGAAAAAAACTGAAAAATAAACTTGACTTACTGCAAATAATATTTTATTATAGGTGAATGACATTGAGAAACTAAACTCAATTAAATAAAATAAGTCGTTCTTTTACATTTTCATATAGGGGAGTCATGCAGAGCAAATAAAACTCTGTGGCGGAGATAACATTTTAGGGTTATGTTTTGCTTGCCGAGGTAAGCGACAAATTTCTGCCCCCCGACACTTTGGAAGTTCTCGACGGAGACTTCCTGTGGGTGACCGAGTAATCTCTTTGTGTTCGAGATAAGGTATATGCTTCTCTGTGGTGGAGTGCCGATGGGCTAATGTCTGAGGCAGGATTTGCCGATCCAAGTATAGTGCGATTAGGATAACCACTGAACTAAAGTTCACACCGAAAGTCGAGGGTATTTAGTAGTCCCTCCCCACACCTATTTATTTGGATGTTTTTCCATCCCTACCGCCCTCTTCCTGTTTTATCCTTTCGGCAGGAAGAGGGTTTTTTTTTGCATTTTTATTTGACAGGGGTTCTCTTATATGGAATATTGTTGGTATGAAGACGACAAAAGCTAACGACCCAAGGTACAAAATTAATATAAACAAACCAATTAAAGTTTATCGTAATCTACATAAACAATGTTGGAGTGTTCAGCAGGATGGATTAGTTAAAGCTCATACTAATTCAATTAAATTGTTTGATTGCGAATTTATTGTGAATCAAGCAGGCAGAGATAAAGTAATTAAAGAAAGGAGAAAAAATGTTCATGCTTTTATAAAAGGATACCTAAGTGAATTGTTCGACACCATGCTAGACTCAGCGGGTGGAACTGAAGTTACCTATAACCCATATAAAAACGAATTCTTTTATAAGAAAGACAGTGGACAGTCAGTCCATACGGCAGATGCAGTCCTTCTAGATGATAGAAAAGTTTTTTCATTTTGAATTTGACACATGGAATTAATTATACTACTTTTAATTATTATCTTATTTTCAACAACATTACCTTAATAAAATTATGAATAACATCACCGCAATAAAAGCAATGGCATCTTGGACTAATATTAACGGCAAAACTCCTGCTCCCGAAAATTATATAGATTTATATTTAGATAAAGTGGGATTGGATAGTGTCGTTGATGATGATTCTAATTATGATGCTCCCGACCAAGTTTTAGATTATACAGAAAAAGACATGGATGATGAAATATCTAGTTTAGATAATACAAATGATTATTCTCATACAGAAGATATGGATATGGAAGAGTGGGGAATGGAGATGACATCTTCATTAGAAAATGTATAATATGGATTATTATAGCGAATTTCATGAAGATAACTTCTCAGCATGGGGGGGTGGTAGTACGCCACCCCCCTACCAGGAAGATTTGCCCGAACCTGTTGAAAATAAATCCCGCATGGGTCAAATAAATGATCTATTAGACGAGAGACTAGCCCAAACTAAAGCATTAGTCGAAGCACAAAAAATGCAGGGAGGAAATAAACTAATATCTATTTTAAACAAGACAATTGTAAATATAGATGAAAAACTAAATGATTTAAAATAATGCATATCCCTGAAGACGAAATAGAAGAAGCAAAAAAGCTATTAAAACAGATGGAGTATGAAATATCAACTCGATCACAAGAAATAGTTACTAGCAGTTTAAAAGATAGTTTAGATATTATGCAAAGGAGCATAGATGTTATTTTAAATAAAATAGATATGGTTTCTGATGATGAGTTAGCAACTAAACTAACTAGATCAGTAGGTGTGAACATGGCAGGAATGATGCAAGCTATTGCCCATTTAAAAAAGGAGATTTCATTATTGAATGAGAAGGGATTCTCGGAAAGCATCTCTAAGCAAAAGCCCAAGTTAAATTAATTAAAAAAAAACTTGCAATTATAAATTATATAGTTTATGGTAGGGTATAGTTTAATTTAACCCACCAACAAAAGGAAATGAAAATGAAAAATGTATCAGATTGCGAAACAGTTAATGAAGTTCTTGAAACCATCGGGGCAGGTGAAGATTATGTAGTTCGTGGAATTCCACAATTCCCTACATATCGTGGAATCTTCGATGGAAACGACAACCCTGTTGCTATCGTCAACAAGTCTTATGCTAAGAATAGCTTCATGCAACCTAGAGAAGTTTTTAATTATGTAGATGATTTGCGCGAAGGTTTAGGAATGACATTCGATAAAGCAGGGTTCACTAAAGGTGGTCGCAGAATGTTCGTATCACTTCGTAAGCAAAATGCAATCGTAGTTGACCCAAAGGTGGGCGACACTATGGATGAAGTTTTATATCTTTGGAGTAGTTTTGATGGTTCAGTTCAGCACGTCATAAACAAAATGATTGAAAGATTAGTTTGTTCAAATGGTATGGTAACTATGGATACCCAAGCATCCACCAAGATTAAACATTCAAGAATTGCAGGTGATAAGTTGCAATCTTTTGTCTCCGATAATGTCGAGAACATCAAATCAACTTACTCTGACACAAAAGAGATAATTTATTCCTTAGCTGAGACTCCCGTTAGTCATTCTGATGCAAAGGAGGTAATTAATCGCATCTTCAAGGGTGAGTCTAAGAGAGGTGAGAACATTAGAGACGAGGTTTTCAATCGCTTTACCAAGGGTATGGGCAACAGAGGTGAAACTGCTTGGGATTTACTTAATGGTATCACTGAGTATCAGAATCACGGCAAATCATTTCGTTCAACCGATGGTTCTAGTTCCTCAGAGAACAGATTAACTTCTCTCACTCTCGGAACTGATGCCAACTTAATGAATAGAGTTTGGAACGAATTAGTTTCATTAAACTAATCAATTAGATTAGAAAAGAAAAGACCCCCTTAGAAATAAGGGGGTTTTTTTATGCTCGAAATAAATAAACTAAATAATTCATTTCACAAATAATAAATAAACTGTATAAATAAATGATGCCCAATGGTTAAATAGTCTAGTACATAACGGTAGGCATCGGGCGGGTCAGTGGGTACATTTAAAATTATTTCATTTTTTTTCCAAATAATACGGAAAAATAATATTTCTTAGTCTTTGTATTGGTATGAAAAGAGAACAATACTTAATAAATAGATATAACGAGATTAAAGCAATTAGAATAAAGGAGAGAAAGAGTCCATCTCCAGATCATGCAGGAAAGATGAAAGTGATCGAAATTGAATTAAATAGATTATGTTATGAGTTATGCCTTGAAATAGGAAGACAGGCATACAAAAATAATTTGACAGATGATTAACTATATGGTTTATTGTTTGTAGTTCTTTAAAATTTTATGCCAACGTGTTCAGCCTTAACTGCAATTAAGGGGTGATAAGAGAGGTGCGCTTTGCAGAGCTAACTATCCTCTTGCAGGTTCGACTCCTGCCACGTATGGCTTGCCTTTAAAAAAATTAAAACTTTATTTGACACAGGTTAAACGATATGCTTTATTACTATTATGAACATTGACCCAAATTTTAATAATTCCGTAGAAATTTCAAGAAATGCTTTTCTTTTGCTAGTTGGCAATGAGGAGCATAGTTGGGCAGACTATGGTAGCAACGATCAAGCAGAGTGGAGCATCTACAAGAACGAAGGAGTGAGATTGATGTCACTTTGCAATTTTGTAAGTAATGTCACTCAGTATTTTGTGCAGGATATAAATTCTTAAAAATTTATTTGACAGACTTTTAATTATATGGTTTATTACTATTATGAACAAAACAATATTCTATAAAGAAAAAACTAACTACGGCACAACTCACTTTTATATTGTATCAGAACATAAAGATGCAATCCAAAGATTGACAGGTCGTAAGACTATAACCTCAGAAGATGCCGATGCTTTACAAGCATTAGGTTTTAATTTTCAATTACAACAGGCATTTGCAAAATTAGTTAAATGAAACAATTAGAAAGAGAGCCATTACATCAAGTTATTTTAGATTTATCTAAAGCATTAGGGAAGATTGATTCAATTAAATTGTATGAAAGAAACGAAGAAATTGAAAGAATTAGAAAAGAAGTGCTTGACATAAACGAAAAAGCGCGCGATTATCTATTATACAATTACCAACAACTCAGAACTTATTAAATTATCATGTACCAAACAATAACACAGTGGGATTTCGTTAGAGCATTTACAGAGATGAACAGAGAAACCAATTTCTCCGAAGAAGGCAGGATTGCTTTGTTTGATTTCTTGGAAGAGGTTAATTCCGATTCCGAATTAGACGTTATCGCAATTTGTTGCGATTTTACAGAGTATTCTAATTTAAATGAATTAAAGCAAGAATATTCTCATTTACTAGAGGGCGAAGATTTAGAGGATGATGACGAAGTTCTTGAATTCTTCAGAGATGAAACTGTCGTATTAGAATTAAGTAATGGAGGAGTAATAATTCAACAGTTTTAAATAAATAGAAAAAGAAAAAAAATATCTTATAATAAATAAGATGAAAGATTTAGATATAGCACTCAAATATATACAATTTAGATTAAAAGGAGATGAGGAAGTAATAATAAATAAGAAGGGAATACAAGTTAATTTAATTAAATCAAAAAATGAATTAGCACCAATGGATGCAGGAAATGCTAGGGATATGATAAATGGATTGATGGAAGATGCGGATAGGGGAATTCCTAGAGGATTGGATGGTGTGGATGTGGATATGTACAAAAGAATGTACGGAATTTAATTTGTTGTTGTATCGTTCATCGGAGTTTTAGAAGTTTTCTCCGTTATCAAAAAAACTTCAATTTTTATTTGACATAGTTTAAATTATATGGTTTTGTAGGGTATGACAGAATTAAAAGAACTAAATTATCTCATCATTTACTCTGACGGAGAAAATGAATATAGCGCAACTCAACAAGGATATACTAAAAGCAACGCCGTTAGGCGATTCGATCCATGGGAAGAATTTGAAATTGTACAAGTTACAAAGATTCCATCCATGCAGGAAGATTTAGAATTCGTAAAATAGGAGGAAAAAATTATGAAAACATATCAAGTATTAAAAAATGGCGAACCATTGGGGATAATAGGAACATTGGAATATATAATTATAGCAATTAGAGGATTAGAAGAAAATCTAAATAGATTGGAAGAACATTCTCCATATACAATAGGAAAGGCTTAATATGATTAAAGTAATTAGAAATAATTTTGATAATTGGATAGATGTGTTCTTTAACGATAGGTTAGTAGATAACTTTAAGACTCGCGCCATGGCAATACAAGTTGCCGAGCAATTACAATCTATAGAAAAGATGAAAGGAAAAGATATTCCAATTAGAATAAGATTGACGGATTAAGTTAGGTTTAAATTGATTAGATTAAGTATCCTACTCAGAAATGGGTAGGATATTTTTTTTAAAAAAAAGTTTGCAATCTAGAAAAACCTATGGAATAGTATTTATATGATTAACTTATTATCCAACCCATCCAAAATGCCTTGTGTAGGTTTTAACATTCCTGCATTAAAGTATTGTCCTGCCGCGCAACTTTTATTTAAAGTAAAAGAAAAACTAGACAAATTGATTTGTGCAAGTTGTTATGCTTGTAAAGGTTTTTATACTTTTTCTAATGTTAAAGCTAGTTTGCAAGCACGTGCTGACTTTGTTATTGATTCATTAAGAAAAGACAATGGCGACACGTTTGTTAATGAATTAACTAAGCAAATCGAAAAGAAGTACTTTAAAAATGGCGTTGCCAAAAAGTTAAAGAATATCGATACAAGTCTTTTTCGTGTTCACGATAGTGGAGACTTATTCTCAGTAAAGTATATCAATGCATGGAAAAGAGTTTGCGAAAATTTTCCTCAAATTAAATTTTGGTTTCCAACACGTGAGTATATTAGAGAAAGCCAAATGGATGCGCTTAAAGACTTGGCAAGTTTGCCAAACGTTGTAATTAAACCAAGTGCTTTATATATAGATGAAAAAGCGCCAAACGTCGAAGGCTTAGATGCAGGAACGTCAGTCTATAGTTGCGCTAAAAAAGCTATTAAGGACGGGCACGCCGTTTGTCCTGCAACGTCAAACAAAGATGATCACACTTGCGCAGGAAACAATTGCAACAATTGTTTTATCAAAGACTTTAAAAAACCAATTGCATACCTAGCGCATTAAGCGCTAGTTTTTTTTGACTAAAAAACAAAATTATGCTAACTTAATAACATGGCAGAAGAAATTTACAATATAATAATAAATCAAACAAAGATAATTAAATTTATAAATAATCTAATTAAGAACATGGACAAATTAGATTGTTTAAGTATAAATAATATAATCATATAAGAAAGGAAATAATAAATTGAAAGTAGTAATAAAAGATTATTACGGAAACGATAACTTTAAACTATATAATTAAATGGAATTGATAATTTTATTTTGTCTAGTTTGTTTTCTTGGTTATTCAATGCCCAACTAAAAAAGTAAAAAAAAGTTTGCAATGTTTTAAATTATATGGTTTTGTATTGGTATGAACTACTTATTAAAACAATATATCGACTCATTACAATTAAACTTTCTTTGGAGATTCCAAAACGAATCCTTTTATGAGGATTGGCTCGGTAAGATAATTAGTTTAAAACAAATCGAAAAACAATTCAGCCAATTAAGCGAAAAAGAATTGGATAAACTAGAAACAACAATTTATTAAAAAAAGTTTGCAATTAAGCAAAAACCATGCGAAAAGTATATTATGAACAATAAACATATATCCAACGGAATGAAGAAAGTCATTAAGCAACTAAAGAAAAACGGCGTAATGCTCAGAGAAACGAAGAACGGCGCTTTTCTGACTCATCCTAATGCTAAAACTCAGTATCTTATGCATTTTAGCGAGCGAGCAATCCATCCCGTCCGTAGATGGGCAAAGAATGAACTAGGGATTAAATTAAGTTTCTAATGAAAAAGAAAAAGAAACAAAAGAAGAATAAAGTAATTAAGATAAGATTAAAAGTTTTATTTACTAAATCCCGCCCACACAAAAACAAAAAGAAATACGATAGAAAGAAAGACAAAAAAGAAAATGAGCAATAATAATAAATTATTAAAAGGTAAAGAGTTAGTTTCTTATTTAATGGAACGTTTTAATTACACTCTAGAACAAGCATTAAAAGAAGTGGAGAAAAGGAATCTAATCGATGAATATGATCTAATTGATTTAAAATTTATTCTTGAAAATTATCCAAATGGAGCGATTACCAACGGAGATAAAAAATTTATAGAAATTATATTTGACAAAACAAATGAATTAAGCTAGTTTGTGGTATGGACAAAAAAGATTATTACGAACGACGCTCCGAGGCTCAGAAGAAAATCGGTACATATCTCATTATCTTGCAAGATGGATCTCAAGTTGAACAATGGGGATACAATGAAGAAGACGCAAAGAAAAGAGCTAGAAGAAACAAAAGAATAATGGAGAATAGAGAAGAGTTTTATGAAATGTATAAATTAAAACGATTACCATTATAATTTAATTAAAAGGAGAATATTAAAATGTATATATTAGAAGCATGGTTTATATTAAATAGTTTAGTTTGTTTTTATCTTATTCATAAAGGAGAAGAAGAACAAGCGAAAGATCAAATAGATTTGTTTGAAATAGAACAAAAATAATCTAAATAAAAAGAAAAATAATTTAAATAAAATAAATAATGAGAGAAATATTAAAAAAGGAATTAAATAGATTAGTTAAAGATGAATCTTTTAATGCTCAGTATGCAAATGATATACTTGAATTGTATGATGACGAGATAAGCGATACAAGCGAATACACTGCTTACGATAAAGCTATGCAAGACATCGACAACGTAAAAGCGGGCGAGTGGGATCTCTAAACTTTTTCCCTGGTAAAGATCCAGGATAAAAAACTTTAAAAAAGATTAAAATTTATTTGACTTAGTTTTTGTTCTGTGGTTATGTAGAGTATGACAACGATAAACCACACCACCACTTACCACGAAACACTTCATTCTTTGATCCAAGACGTACAGGATAACTTCCTGAATCTCAACGGCGCAACGAGCGAAGAGTTTGCAAATCATTTTTGGCAATCCGTAGGATACAACGAAACAGCGCACGTTTCATTTAAGTTGGATTCTTTCAAGGGAAAGAATACAAGACGTTATTTGCAAGTTGTGATCTATCGATTTGAAACAGGACGTTATGAACTTGTTTGTTATTCGTAACAAACTATTTGACAAGATCTAAAAAACGTGGTTTATTAAATTAAATCAATCAAAACAAAGGAGTATAAAATGAACAAAGTAACAGAACAAATCAAACAAGCTTTTTTTAACGGACAAGCTTTAAAAGTAAACAATACACGGACGGACGGAAATTCTGTGTGGTTGCACGGAAACGAGATAATCAAAAGAGATCCAAGCGGGGTAATTCTTTTTACCTTTTCGGGGTGGGGATCTATGACAACGAGGGAAAGATTAAAAGGGATCTTAAATGTTGACGTTTATCAAAAGAAAAAAGAGCAGTATTACAACGGCTCAAAAGTAATTGATCTTTACGATTGGCACGCCGTTTCGTTTTAAATAGAATAAAAAAACGTTTTTCCCTCTTTTCCGTTTAAATAACAAATAAAAGGGGATCAAATACAAATAGAACAAATACAAATAGAATAAAATAAATAGAACAAAAGGAAAGGGAAAAGGAAAGTGGAAAGAATTATATTAACGGAAAGGGAAAAGATTCTTTTATATTTACATTTTAAACTAAACAGAACAAAGGGGAAAGTATGGAATTGATTCTTTTAATTTGTTTAGCTTGTTTTCTATCAATTTCAATGCCTTAAAAAAAAATGATTTTTTTTCTCGACGTATCAAAAAAGATATGGTATTCTGTTTGTATAGTTTAACAAATCAACCAAAGGAAAAACATGAAAACATTCACCAAACCAAGCACTCAATCAATCATTGACTTACTGATTAACTTTAATGGTCATTCTTTCATTGGATTAACTACATTGACTGATGCAAGGGCAAAGAAAACAGGCAATCCATACGGAAAGATTCTAAAGAAAACAAAGCTATTGGCAAACATTGGCTTTCATTACAAGAATTCTTTAAACAACCAAGCAAAAAGAGAAGGTAAGGAAATTGACTTTGACATTAAGCCGCGCCGTTGGGGGGTAAGAATGCCAAACACTCCACTTGTAAAGCACAACGACAAGTATTATTTAGAATACAAAGCGGAAAACGTTCAAAGTGTAGAATACTATACAGAACAAGGGGAAGAATTGACAAAAGAACAAGTACAAGAATTCTTACCTAAGAAAAGCACGTCTTCCACTCAAAAAGAATTGACAAAGAAAATCATATTGCGAGACGTTTCGATTGAAAACATTCTTTCACTTAGAATAAGCCAAAAAGTTTTCCTTGGTTAATGTTAGCGCCCCCCGAAAGGGGGGCTTTTTTTTTGCCTACAAATAGAAAAGAAAACAAATAGAACAAAATAGGAAATAAACTAAATAGAATAAAATAGAAAGAGAATGAAAAGGAAAGGGAAAACTAAACTAAACAAAAGAAAGGGAGAGAGAGCCTTGAGCCTTGGGGTTTGCTTGGGGTTCGGGGTTTGCCTAGGCTTGGCTATTGCTTGGGGTTTGCTCGCTTTCCTAGGCTCTCCTTGGATTGCCTTGTTTGACTTGGTTTGCCTTGCTCTTATTTACTCTTGAAAGGTTGCTTTCTTTCAATCAATTTAAAGCCTTTTAAACTATATAGAAAAAAAGATCGTTTTCGATTTGACGTATTAAACTAATTAGATTACTTTGTTTGTATGGAAAAAACATCATATATCACTAAAAAGATCGAGGCGCTACTCTTCTTGATCTTAGGCACTTGGATTCTATTAGATTCTAATTGGATTGACTTTTGGTCAATCTTAGGCTCTATTCTTATCATCAATTCTCTTCTTGATCTCTTCAAGAAAAGCAACTAACAAAAAACCAAAAAAAAGGAAAAAACATCATGTACATTATCAACCATAACAACGGAAAAACTGAAGTAGAAAACTCTCAAGTTGAGAGCATTGCCAATGCAGTACAAACCTCAATGAGAGAGTTTAAACTGCATGACGTAAGCGAGCAAGCCGACGTCAATGGCATACTTGAGCAACTCAATGTTGGAGAGTATTCAACTCAATCTCTCAATCACGTTTGCCAAGGCTTTAAACTTATCAAGGATGACCAAGGCGAGCCTTTGACAATCGTAAGCTCAACCTATGATCTCTTGCAACCTCTTGAGGCTTTTGCTTTCCTCGATTGCCTCAAGGATGAATTGAGCTTTTCTTATGAGAAAGCGGGCTTTCTTCAAAATGGCAAGCAACTCTTCGTCCAAGGCTCTCTTGGTAACTTTGAAGTACCAACCTCAAGTCAAAGGAGAAAAGGCGATATTCTAAACAAAAGAATTGTCGCCAAAACCTCTTTTGATGGTTCGATTGCGACAACCATTGCGATTGAGATTTTGAGAGTATGGTGCGACAATGGTTGCGCCTCTTGGGAGAGCGACAATGCGATTGCTAAGGTAAAGCATACTCGCAACCAACGTCAGCTCATGAGATATGCTCTTGAGCAAGCAACGGGAGTCAAACAAGTAATTCAAAACCTTGAGAGCGACATTGCAACCTTGAGCAACGTTGACGTCAATCAAGAGCAGTTCAATCGTATCAATGAGCTTGTTTTCAAGGGAGAGAGCAAGAGAGCTGAAAACGTGAGAGATCAAGTTGCTAGTCAATTCCACAATGAGCGCTTGGGAGCTTTTGGGGAAAGCGCTTGGGATGTACTCAATGCTTTTACAGCATATCAAACTCATGATCGAGTTGTGAGAGAAACCAAGCAAACCTCAAGAGAGGAAAATGCTTTCCGCGCTCAAGGAGATCAAACCTTTTCGAGAAAGGTTCGCAAGGCAATCCAAGAGGTTCTTTCAGTATGATGCTCATTGTCTTGATCGGGGTTGCTTGCTTATTAGCTAGTCAATTCAACTAAAATTAAGCCTCCCGAAAGGGAGGTTTTTTTTTGGCTTAAATTATCCTTGCAATACCCCCCCCCATTTTGCCAAAAAATTGACCGATTCAACTTTTGCGAACGGCGGCGGGGGCCCTATTTTCAGTATCGAACACAAAAAACTGAATTTTAATATATATGTTGGGGCTGTGCCCCCACCCCCCCCCTATTAAAGAAAACAAGAACAAACAAAAACAAACAAGTCTAAAAACAAAAACAAAAAAAATACAAGGACGATAAATTTAAATAACGCGCGATTTATTCAAAACCATAAAATTTTATTTTCGAATTTGGATATTCGTAGTATCTTTCCCAGTGAATGGGAGCATTCTTGTATACAGAAATATTTTCTGCATCAGAAAGGTAAGCTATCCAAAAACT
>WLWE01002176.1_pt1 | contig 13074 bp, 19 predicted proteins | sample 6718301 | NCBI WGS metagenome assembly WLWE01 (sample SAMN12718691, study PRJNA515312) | sponge metagenome | isolation source: marine sponge | host: Mycale hentscheli | place: New Zealand: South Island, Marlborough, Capsize Point | collected 2003-05-01 | reverse complement strand
ATAAGTAATATTATTTAATTTAACTTTTTTAGTATTTAATATTTGTGATTTATAATGTTTAGTATATAATTTTCGCATTTTATTATTATTTGTTACATTTATATTATCACATTTATATATATTTTGTAACGTACTTTTTATAATAAATATATAAAATGTCCCTTTTTGAATATTTTGCACTATAATATAATAGATACTATTAATATCTTAATAATAATGAGATATATTGATAATATGATAATGACATTAATTATATGACACATTGACATATAATAATATATATATCATGACATTATGTCATATCACATACTATTAAATATTAATATAAATTCAATAATAATATAAGTATTGTGCGAAATGTGTAGACATTTAATACATTTATTGAATATAATACAATACATTGATATATATTCTATCAATATCACAACGACTATCATATTGATAACAAATGTATATAATAACTAACAATATCGCAATAAAAACAACATATTATTGTGATATATGGGGTACTTTTTAATATGAGTTTTCTAACTAGCTGACTATCAATAATGTATAGTACGATGCAATACCCCACTATTTAAAACATATCTAATTATGGCAAAAGCATTTAAAGTACACAAGATGTACAGTAAGACTGGCATTATGAAAACTGCTAGAACAGTAGCAGATCACAACAGACTTAAAAAATTGGGATACGGCCATACTAAACCTAAAAAATAAACGATGGCATACGGATGTGGGTACGAAAATACCATGAATAAGCAAGGCCCTACGCCTTTAAAGAGCACAGGAGGTGATAAAATGCTTCGTAAAGACAAAATGCGTAAGATAAAAAAAGGTATAATTAAAGATCCTGTAACTACAGATCCAGAATACGTAGCCGCTCAAAAGAAATATGACAGTCTTAAAAAGGTAAATCCTAAATCAGCACGTAAGTTTAGAAATAAAATGAACTCAGCTGACAAAGACGGTAATTATAAAATGTACATCGGATAATGGAGGACTACACAGGCCGCGGGCACTTAATAAACAGGCTTACATCACAGGTTGGTGATAGAAAAAAGGCGCTGGATATACTTGCAAAGAGAGGTCATGTTGTAAAAGGTACATCGAAACTTACGCCTACAGGCATTATAAGAAATAATATGACAGCTGCAGAGCGCGCAATAGAAAGAGCAGCGCGAGCGTCAGGGAAATTTACTGGTATGTACGAGTATAATCCTAAAACAAACAGAGCAACATTAAAGAAATAAGATTATGGCATATAGCTGCGGGTATCCTGATACCATGAATAAAAAAATTAGTCCTTTAAAGGTTACAGATCCTAGAGAGAAAGGTAAGAAGTATAAAAAAGGTGATTACATTGATGAAACAGATCATGAAAATCAAAAATATACTACTACTAATAAAGATATAAAGGGTAGTGATTACAATGTTCAAAACATTAGTAAGATACAAGAGGATGACAAAGGTCAGTACATGGTTTCTTTAGATGATTCAGGCGGAGACAGATCTAAAAAAACTGTAAGTAACTACAATCAAGGCAGAAATGCTACCAGAGATACGCTAAGACCTAAAAAAGGTAAATACTTTAAGCAAGGCTGGGGTGAAGATGACAGAAACCCTACAGGAAAAAATTGGATTAAGAAAAATAAAAAATACATGAAGTCATGAAAGTAGGATATCCAGATACAATGAACAGTGCGGCTGCAGCTTCGCCTATGAAAGCTAGATATGCTAGCTCAGGTGAACTAGATGATCTGCAAACTGTAAAAGTGGAACCAGGTGCTTTTTCTGGAGACGGAAATAAAGATGAAGATGATTCTCCAGCTACATATAGAAAAACACCTATTAATATGAAAACTCCAGTGAAGGCTAGGTCTAGAAAGTCTGGAGATATAAACTATAAGAAAGCAGACAGGCTTAACAAAAGAGTTGGTAGATTAGAAAAAAGACTTGAAAAATCTGGTATTAAAAAAGCTAAAGGTGGATCTTATACTGGTAATGAAGGTTACGTAGGTGATTCTAGACGTGAGATACGTGTTAGAAAACAAGACAGAAAAGCAGGTGCTGCCGCAGGATATGGAAACATGGACGAGGCTAAATCTACAGCTAAGCTTGATAAGAAGTTAGCTAAGAAAGGTTTTAAACGGATAGATTACGGAGGAAAAGATGATAAATTTGATCCTAAAAAATCTCCAACTAAGTTTGCTAGTAATGCTCAACGTAAAGCAGTTTGGGCTTCAAAGAACGAAAAGAAGAAAAATAAATAATATGCCAAAGTTTGATGAAAACACAGGATTCAAAATGCCTGGCGTAGGATCTAAAGAAATAGATTCACCAGGTAATTTTAGAGATGAACATCATGTAGACAAAATGGGGTATTGTGACAACACGCCTGATGATATGCTACCAGAAGGATCTAGTCCTTTAAAAGCTAGGTATACATCATCGGGTTATTTAAAAGATCTTGACGTTATACGCGTTCCAAGGCCAACTAAAAAAGAATGTCCAGAAGGTTCAGTTAAGAAAGACGGTAAGTGCGTACCTGTAGGTAATACTAAAAAACCACCTCCACAAAAAATTAATCCTAAAGGATCTGTAAAAGTTCCAGAACTAGGAGATATGAGTATTGAAAAACGCAATAATGATATATCAGTAAGTAGCACAAAGCCTAGTAAAACAAAGTATTCAGGAGGAGGAACTCTTAAAAATCAAGCAGAAAAAGATTTTTATGATAAAGAAGTAAAAAGATTAGGTGGAGTACAACAATATAGAGACTATTATAAGATAGGTAAAAAAATAACTACACCTGGTAGTAGTTCATCTATAAGTTCAAATCCTAAATAAAAAAATAATTATGGCATATTCATGTGGATACCCAGATACTATGAACAAACAAGTATCTATGAAAACAAACGACAGAAGCCCATTAGCTTGCTGGGATGGTTACGAAAGAGTTCCTGGAACTAAGGAATTTTCTAAAGGTAGCTGTAGAAAAAAATAAATTATTATGAAACTTCCATCTAACGGCGTAGCGAAAGAATTAAGACATTATATTGGTTCGTTATTTATATTTCTATTCGTAATAGGAATAATAGTAGTATTGATACAATTTCCAGTACTAGATACAAACAAAGAGGTGGTGATGATGCTGATAGGTACAATAAGTGCTAGTATCGGTATAGTGGTGGCAACCATAACAGGGGCCAAACCAGACGATGTGACGGCTTTAAAAACGTCATTAGAGAAAAAAGAACACCATATAGAGCTCTTAGTGTCTGCAAAAGACCAGTTAGAGCAAATGGTTATAAATCTGCAGAAGCAGATGCTAGACAATCAAGATGCAGTTATGGATAAAATAATATTGAAAGCGGCAATGGATTTCGACGACAAGAATAATCCGCCTAAATGTGAGTGTGGAGAGAAAGATAAAAATGAATGTGAATGTTAATCACAATAAGTCAGAAGGCAAAAGCCTGAAAGGTTAAGAACAGAGGGTTCATAACAAAAAACCTTGAAGACGGCTAGACCATCTGACATTTTAAAATAAAAAAACAAAAAACTATGAACAAATATCAAGACAAAGAGGCGTCTATGGACGATTACTCTCACGAAAAGAAATTAAAAGCTGATGGTCGCTATGAAGCGGCTAAAGGAAAGATGGCTAACGCTGAAAATGACTTTGACCATGCACATGCTTTAAAGAAAGATGCTAGTTATGATGCTGCATCTCGCAGAGGAGGTTCTTTTTTATCTAAACACTGGATGAATAATGGCTAAGATGGAAAAAAAAGCAAACGAAATCAAACAAAGAGGTCTAAAAAAGCTTAAATTAGGCGGCGGAGAGAAGATGCAAAAAGCAGCTTACAAACTTGGAGATGGTTATCATGCTGATATGCCAGGATCTACGCCAGAATCTGACAAAAAAATGTACAGATATCAAGAAAGCGCTGATAGACTTGCAGGAACAGGGATAGACCTTGATCCAGACGAAATAACACCTATGAAAATGTATAAAAATCCAGTAAAAATGGTAGATAAGCAAAAAGCTGATTTAGACAAAGACGGAAAACTAAGTGATTACGAATCAAATAGAGCTGAAGCTGCGTTTGGTAGTCCTAACAAAATGTATGACAGTCCTAACAATCCTGTTAAATTTGTAGATCCAGGTATGACACCTATGGCTACTGGAGGTGGTTTTACAATGAAAATGGGTTCTAAAGAAAACTTTTCTGGATCTAACTTTAGCAATAAAGACCAAGGCACTATGGCTGCGGCACCTTCTATTATGAAAGATAATTATGGTGGCGAGAGTATTGAGCTTAAAGATCAAGGGCAAAAAAAAACTGACGACGGTACGCCATTAAATTATGGTATGAGAGGTCAAACTAAAGTTGAGCGTAAAATGACACGTGCTGAAAACGAACAGGCAGGTGCAGATAAAAAAGCTGAACAAAAAAGACAGTATCTTAAAGATGCTATGGCTGTAGTTCAAACAGGTGCAAATGTAGCTAGTGCTTTTATTCCAAAAGGTTAAAAATGTCAGCTGAACCTAGAAGAACTATCGGTAAGGGTAAAAATTTTAATAAAGCTAACCCAACAGGAACTGGGGCTGCTGCCGGCGGTGGTATGACTCAGAGAGGTGTTAACGAATATAAACGTAAAAACCCAGGTAGTAAGCTTAGAACTGCAGTAACAACACCACCATCTAAACTTGATCCAGGTAGTAAAGCAGCTAAAAGACGTAAATCTTTTTGCGCTAGATCAGCTAGTTGGACAGGTGAAAGAGGTAAAGCTGCAAGACGCAGATGGAATTGCTAAAATAAAATACAATCAAATTAAATTAAATTAAATGGCACAATTCGGAGGCCCTAAAGTTGTCAAAAAATTACATTTTGATAATACGGCAAAAGATAAATTAACAATAGGTATAAATAAAATTGCAGATGCTGTTAGCTCTACATTAGGAGCTGGCGGTAAAAATGTAGTTATAGAAGATGACTTCGGTAATCCTCATGTTACAAAAGATGGGGTAACTGTAGCTAATTCTATAATGCTTATGGATCCAGTCGAAAACCTCGGCGTATCTATGATGAAACAAGCTGCACAACAGACAGCGAATATGGCAGGGGATGGCACCACCACCTCTATAGTGCTAACTCAGGCCATAATCGACTGTTATGATAAATTAAAAGGTAAAGAATTTTCTTTTAGAGATATAAAAAATGGAATAAATAAATTTAAAGATCATATATTAAAGTCTTTAGAAAAAAAATCCATTGATGTTGATGATAAAAAGCTAAATGATGTTTCTGTTATATCAGCAAACAACGATATAGAGTTAGGTACTTTAATAGCTGATGCTTTTAGAAAAGCAGGTGAAAACGGTATTGTTGCTATGGAAACATCTTCTACTAATGATACATATGTAGATACAGTAGAGGGAACTAAGTTAAACTCTTATAGTAAAACACCACATTTTTACACAAATAAAGAAAAAGAAGTATCAGAACTGGAAAAACCGCTTGTATTTATAAGTGCATCGGATATTCCAAACGTTAGAAAAATTCAGGACATCTTAGAGTATGCTATTAAGTCAAATCGTAGCATACTACTTATTGCTCCCCTAGAGTCGCAGCCGCTAACGGCACTAGCGATGAATATGGTTAAGGGTAATATTAAGGTCAATGTAATAGATCCACCCAGCTTCGGACTTAAGCGTAAGGACATACTTGAAGATCTAGCATTGCTTGTCGGGGCTAAAGTTTTTGACGAAAGCCTCGGGGACTCGATTGATTCGATAACCCCCGACATGTTAGGAGAAGCTGATAGAGCTATCTCAGACAAAGAAGGTACAGTTTTAGTCATTTCAGAAAAATCTGAAGAGGCTTTAGAACGTATCGAGTATTTAAAATCTGCTCTTGAAAAAGAAGATCATCATGTGCTTACAAAGCATTTGAATGATCGACTGGCTTTACTATGTGGAGGCGTGTCTATTATATATGTAGGCGCTGACACTGATGTAGAGTTAAAAGAAAAGCAAGACAGAGTAGATGACGCAGTTCATGCTGTTAAAGCCGCTAAAAAAGAAGGTATATTACCCGGTGGCGGTGTAGCATTAGCCTATATGGCACAAGATGATTGGCAAATGGAGCTTAATCAAGGAATGCTAAGAGGCGTAGACATACTAAAGGATGCTTTAGTGGTGCCATTTACCAAAATACTAGAAAATGCTGGTTTAGACCCAACACTATATTCATTAGATGAGTGGGGTCAAGGCATTGATGTAACCTGTGGGTGTAATAAAAAAATGATAGAAGCAGGTATCATTGATCCTTTACTAGTAACTAAAAGTGCATTAAATAATGCAATATCTGTAGCTACTACCATTTTATCAACTGATTGTGTAATTTCAAACGTAAGAGAATAATGGAAGCAATAGGTAATTATTTAATTGTAGAAGAAACACAAGAAGCAACTAAAACAACAAAGGGTGGTTTAGAGCTAACAGAGAAGCACAGAGAAGACATTAGGTACCGAGAGGCTGTTATTATATCTTCTGGTCCAGAGCTCGTTAGAAGTGGTCAGAACATACTCTATGATCGTGTTGCTGGTTTTCCTGTAGAACATGATGATAAAATTTATAAAGTTATACAGATAAGAGATGTTGTAGCTTTATTGTAATGGAAAGGTCTGACTTCTTTGAAAGAGGAGAACTTAAGGTAGATTTCTTAAAATATTATAGATTAGTCTCTAGGTGGGCAGCAAAAAACAATAATCTTTCAGTTGCTGACCTAGAACTTTTATTTTATTTAGATCCTATTATTTATTTTACTATAGAAGATTTTAAAACAGGTACATTATTTTACACTTGGGATAAAGATAGATTTTATAGGCTACAAAAAAACAATTGGATAAATAAAGCACATGATGCTTTTGGTAAAAAAGGAGATCACAATAAATATAAAGTAAGTAAAAAAGGAAAACTACTTATAAACAAAATATATAGAATATTAGTAGGAAAAGAAGACTTACCATCTTCGGCACGTAGAAATAAAATAATGAAACGTGAAACTTACATAGATAAAGTATATAGTCAAGCTATAAAAGAATTTAACAAACAAAAAAAATAAAAATGGCGAAAGTAACAATGACCACTACGGTTAATGCACAAACTGGTGCACCTATAAATACATTTTCAATAGGTAATACAGACACTATAAAGGCAGTTGTATTAAGACCTAAGCTGTGTTCTGGTGCTTATCAAACAAGACAGGTAGATTTAGCGTTAACGGTACCAGACGGAACACAAACTACATTTAATATACCTAATTCAAACCCAGAACCAATTACAGATATAAACATAAGACCAGCTGCTACTATGACAGTTCAGCAAGGTGCTGGTGTTGAGGAAGAAAACTGGGTTGAAGGTGTAAATTTTACAATAGATGGATATACCTTAACTTTTCCAGGTGATTTTGTAGGAACAAATAAAGTTGCTACAATATCATACACTTACTATGATCCTTCAGCAGCTAATTTAGTTTATGACGTACCTGTTTATCCTTCAAACACAAAAGGTGTAATAACAATGGATGGTTTAAATTTAATTATTTGGAACGAAGGTATATTAGCTCAAGAAGTAAAAGCTTGGGTTACTTCAGGAACAGCAAATGGAGTTGTACAAGCTTTAATAACAGACGCATAATATAAAAAAATGAAAAAAGAAAAAATAACTACTATTGGACCAAAAAACACTTTTACTCAAGGTGTTGAAATAGAACAAGCGAAAGTTGCAAACCCAAATCAGTCTATGCCTATTACTGCAAAAGTAAAAATGTCACAGAGCGGAACTAAATTAAAAGGATAAAATGGCTAAAATCAGTACATATACAATAGACTCTACTATAGAAGGTAACGATAAGTTACTTGGTACTGATTCTGCATCAACTTCAGCACTTGCTACAAGAAACTATACAATTGATAGTTTAAAAGCTTTTATTAACAGTGGATCTCCGGCTAATATTACAGACACAATACCTCTTGGTTTTGCACTTACTGTAAATAGAGAAGGTTCAGCTTATGAAAGAGCTTTAGTTAGAACACTTGCGGGATCTACCCTTACTAATGTTGTTCTAAAAAGTGCTACAGTTAATACAGGAGCAGATATATATTTAAATACACTTGGCGATGGTCAAGTTTTTTTAATTATAAGAGATTATAACAATGGCTCTTTTGCTGTTGATTATGATTTACAAGATTTTGCAACAAATAATGCAACATGGGAAGGAACTATAGGCGGTGTTACTCATACAGGTACAGTTACATCATTTAATGCGCCTGATTTTACAAACAGCAGTCAAGCGGCCAATCAAACTCAATATGTTAATTCTGGTACAAACAGATATACAGACTGGGCATTTAATGTTACCTTAGGTTCAGGTGAATCATACACGGGTGGTAAAGTTGCATTTACTGAATTTACATTTACAACTGGAGCAACTCAAATAGAAACTCAAGCTATAGGTACTTTTAGAGTAACACGTAATATTGAAGTTCCAGATGGTGATGTTACAATAGGTACGTCTAATCCTTTAACAGATCCAAGAAACCTTACAGTACATGGTGATATAAAATTACCTGCATCTGAAAGTCGTATTAAATTTGGTGGAGATACAAACAATGTGCTTATGAGCACAGATGGTAACGATCTTACTGTTTCAGGAACTGGAACTGGGTCAAACCTTGTTACAAATACTACTAGATTTACTCAAGATATAATAAAAGACACTAACTCGGTATCTGCTGATGGTAGAACCATTATGGGTCAAAATACATTTACAGCTATAAACACTGATGGTACAAGAGGTGTTTTGTCTAATAATGGTGTTGAATTACAAAATTCTTCAGGCGTTGCTTTATCAGAGCAACAAGTGTCAGGTAATGCACCACAAGGTAGTTTAACAAATCAAGGATATTTAACTTCACTTAAAGTAGATGGCAATTGGTTTCAAATGCCAACATTATCTTCAGGTGTAGCAGAGGCTTTACCTGGACTAAGCGAAACTTTAGCTGGTCCACCATCTGCTATTACAACAGGCCGTTTCTTTTACGGTACTCAAAATGCCGCAGGAGCTTTATTCCAATCAGCTACTTCACCAACATCTTTAACCACACCTGAGAGTATAGCACAAGATGCTACTTCAATAACTGTTTCATCTGGTAACAGAACAGATTATGAAGCTATGTTTGCCGCAACACCTACTGGTCAAAATTTATATTTTGTTGATAGTACATATACTACAGCATTTCCAGCAGCTGGTGGTCAAATATTAGATGCTTCTGTTAATATATACTTAGTTGTTTCTTTTGATACAGTAACTTATGTAACGGTATTTGGTAGACAAGGTTATGGTTCATTGAATATATCAACAAGTACATTTAATGTTGATTCAGAAACTATTAAGTTAAACACAATACCTCAAGCTGTTAAAAGTAATTTTTTATATTACGATACAGCTACAAAACAAGTGTCACATAATCCATTAGATGTATTAGGATCTGCAAATGGTGCTACATATGACTTTGGTGGCAATACTGATGTGCCTGTTGTATCTATTGACTTTGATAACTTTATAATATCAGCACCAGCTAATGGTGTTGTTACACTTAAACAAGGTTATACTTATGGAGGTGCTTTAGGTGATTCAGGTGCACATATAGCAGCTGATTGGTATTATTATATTTTAGACAATATAACAGCTAATAAATCTCTCACACTTCCAGCAGGCACGGTGGGAGCAAGTATAAAATTTACTAATTTAAATGGTTATAATTCATCAGGAGTATACTCTGCGCCAAGTTATGCTTGGACTATAAATCCTAATGGAAGCGATAAGATAATGAGAGCAAGCTCATTGGCTGTTTCTAATCAAAGTAAATTTGAATTATTTTACACAGACGCAGCAAATGGCTGGGTTTTAAACGGAAATAACTAATGGGACTAACAATAGATTTACCACAAGCAGGAATACTAGGTATTTCAGGCGCTCAAGCTTTTGAAATAGTAGCTAATACTACAATGAGTATTAATAGAATATATGTTTGTAAGCAAGCGCCAGATTTTACAATAACATTACCCACAACAGTAACTGCTGATGGAGGTGAAGTTCTTGTGAAAAAAGTAGGTGCTCAAACTGTAACAGTAGCTGCGGCACTAATAGAGGGTACTAATCAATCACTAACAATAACAAACAACCAAGCAGTAAGATTTGTATATATCAATGCTACTTTTGGTTGGTTAATAACTTAAGCTATGCCAGACGTTAAAACATTTTATCCAGGTGCAACAGCAAGTAATACAATAAATAATTCTACAGATGCAGCTATAGCTGTTGTTGGAAATACTGTTGATGATCAAAATCAAGCAAATAATGCTAAAGTTTGGACTGGAACAGCTGCTCAATATCAAGCTTTAGTTACAGCAGGTACTGTAGACGCTGATACATTATATTTTACAATATTATAAATGCCATTATATAAAGGAACTGTCGAGGTTACCGGAGGAGGCTTGTATAAAGGCTCTACTGAGATTGAAAATGGTTATAAAACCAATCAGTTTTTTTACGAAAATTTATCAACAATTTCTTGGGTGGCACCAACAGGTCAAGGACTAACTTACAGCGTACCTACACCACAAACACAAACTAAAGATGGTGGTATAGCTATAGATACAGTAACTTTTACTATAACAAATGCTACAGCTAATATACAGGGAACTGTTGCTATATCAGGAATGCCTCCAGGATTAACTTTTACACAAGTTAATAGCGGGGCTGGACTTGGTAATACTATAACCATAACTATAGATGGTTTAATGCCAGAAGATAGTTATTTTAATACTCTTTTAACTATATCAGGTGTAACTGGATCTACAAACTACAACGCAGATTTTTTAATGTGTGGTGGCGGTGGAACAAACATAGGTGCAGGCGGCGGTGGTGTTAGAACATCTTATGGTTCAGTATCAGGTGGTGGTGCGTCGGCTGAATCAGCGTTAGCAATGGTAGCTGGTCAAGATTATGTTATAACTATAAATAATCCTACAACAGCTTCTACTAGAACATCTTGTTCTGGAGCACCGTTTTATTATAATTGTGCAGGAAGCACCAGTTATGTAGTTAATATAGCTAGAACTGGTGGTGATGTAAGTATTGTAGGAGGTGCTATAAACAAAACTGTATCAGGTGGAGCAGCGGGTTTAGCAAGTAATCCTAATCCGTTTGCTGGTGATAGCAATGGTAGAACAACATCTAATGGAATTGCAGGTGGCTGCGGTGGTGGTGGTCGTACTTACTCTGGTAATTTAAGCTATGTAACAACTTATGGAGGTGCTGGCACAGCGGGTCAAGGTTTTGGCGGCGGTCAAGCCGGACCAAATAGAAATTCATCTGGTTTTGGTGGAGGAGGTGGCGCTGGTAGTGCTGGTGGAAACACAGGAAGTTTTCAATCAAATAACGTAACTGGAGCTGCTGGATTACCTTTATCAAATAGTATAACTGGAAGTGCTTATAATTATGCTTCAGGATATGGATCTGGTCAATTAGATTCTACAAACTATGGAGCTGCTAATGGAGGAGCTTCAAATGGAGGAGATCCCAGCAATATGGGTGTTTTTGTCTTAAGGATGCCAACAGCTAATTTTGGATCTATAACAGGTACATTAAATATAGACTACACTAAAACAACAATTGGTACAGATACTATATTAACAATATTTGGAGGAAATGGTAGTGCCAACGGTGGCGTAGGACAGTCTCTTACTTATACAGCTTAAATAAAAAATAAAAAATGGCAAGAATAAAACTTTATCCCAATGATACTGCTATAACTGGTGGTGATAGACTTGTTGGAACTGATATAAACGGTAATGCTACAAAAAATTACCAGATAGAAGAACTTGCTCAATATTTTCAACAAACAACAGATGCACTATTTCAATATAATTTTGCAGGAACTTACAGTACTGAAGTAATAAACACAGGGGAATATAGATACCAAGTGAATCCATCTGCACCAATAATATACAATTGGGCACAAATAACTGGAATAGCTGTAAGTAGATATAATATAAATGGTGAAGATATAACACCAATGATACCTGTATTAGTTAATACTATTATAAAAATAACAGATATTGGAACATCTGCAAGTTTAGGTTATGGTCTTTATAGAGTTACTTCTTCTACATCTTTGAGTAATGGAGCAGCTTATTTACTAACATTAGTACCTCAAGGAGCAGTAAGTACTGTAGGTAATAATGTTATATCTTTAGCTCCTTTTGGATCAGGATCTTTTGAATATGTAGAAGATTTTTCATTAGCAACAACTACATGGGTAATTAATCATAATCTAGGAAAATATCCTAGTGTTTCAACAGTTGATTCAGCTGGAAGTATAATAAATGGAGCTATAACTTATAATAACGAAAACAAAATAACTGTAGTATTTACATCTGCAACAAGCGGTAAAGCATATTTAAACTAAAAAAAATGGCAATAAATTTCTTAAACAATCTTGATTTAAACAAGAATCAGCTACAAAATGCTGTAATACAGGTTTTAGGCACAGCGCCTTCAAATCCTGTATCTGGCCAGATATATTATGACTCTTCGGATAATAATGTATATTACTATAATGGTACCGCATGGACATCATTCTCTGGTGATATTACTGAGATAACAACAAGTACAGCTAATCAATTAACTGTAACTAATGGTACTGGACCTATAGCTCAACTAGCTATTATTACAGCTACAGTCGCAAACAATAGTACTGCACTTGCTACAGGTGATCAAATATACGACTTTGTAATAGGTACACCTATAAGTTCATTAGCGGCAGCAAATGCTAACGTTGATATGGGTAGTAATAAAATTATTAGCGTTACTGATCCTACATCTGCACAAGATGCAGCTACAAAAGCATACGTTGACAATGCTGTAGTTGGTGGTTTAACTTATAAAGGTGGTTATGATGCCACTACAAACACACCTGACTTAGATTCATCAA
>WLWE01002174.1_pt1 | contig 13086 bp, 16 predicted proteins | sample 6718301 | NCBI WGS metagenome assembly WLWE01 (sample SAMN12718691, study PRJNA515312) | sponge metagenome | isolation source: marine sponge | host: Mycale hentscheli | place: New Zealand: South Island, Marlborough, Capsize Point | collected 2003-05-01 | reverse complement strand
TCGGTTCAGGAGCGACTCATCACTGAGTACCTCAAAGACTACGAAGTTGAAGGCGAGATCCTTGATCGTGTTTTATCACTAAACGAAAAATACAATACAACCGTTGAAGAAAACGAAGAAGTCGCCCGTAATATTAACTGGGAACTCAACTCGTTTGAGTTTGACAATTTGTTCAATTATGGCGAAGATAACAAAATTAACTTTGAAAACCTCGCAGGTATTGTTGGAATCTTCGGCAAGAACTATTCAGGTAAGTCCAGCATCGTTGATGCTGCCCTTTATACGCTATTTAACAGCACTTCAAAAAATGAACGCAAAAACCTTAATGTAATTAATCAAAACAGAGAGAGAGCCTTTGGGCGGGTCAATATTAGCATTGGTGATCGCCAGTTCACTATTGAACGAGAAAGTGAAAAATATGTCAAGAAGCTAAAAGGCGAGGAGACGCTCGAAGCCAAAACAAATGTTGAATTCTTTGAGTACGATGCCGTGATGGATGAGACTATTAGTCACAATGGCTTGTCTCGTAATGATACTGACAAGAATATTCGCAAGATGTTTGGAACACTTGATGACTTCTTGCTGACTTCTATGGCTTCCCAGTTGGATTCGTTGACCTTTATTAAAGAAGGTTCGACAAAACGCAAAGAGATTCTGGCAAAGTTTCTTGATCTTGAAATCTTTGACAAGAAATTTAAGATGGCAAAGGACGATGCTGCTGATACTCGCGGCGCCCTCAAGCGACTTGAAGGACGAGAGTTTGATCGGGATATAGAGCAGGCTCAGGGCGAAATGCAAGAAAGCCTGGAGGCAATTGAAGAACATAAGCAGTTATGTGAACAATACGAGCAGACTATCAACGATACTAAAAAACTTTTAGATGAGATAGAGAACAAAATCACCTCTATACCAGTTGATGTAATTGATATTGAATCTGCAAGAAACAAGTTAAAGAGTAAGCGGAACGAAGTTTACACCCTTACTAAAAAGAATAAAGAGTTACAAAAGTCAAATACCGACAACGAAGCTCTGTCTGCCAAGCTTGCAAGCTTTTTACAACAATACGATGTTGAAAAGCTGCATGCCGAAAAGCAGAAGGTTGATAATAAAACAGGCGAATACGAAGAGCTTGTTGCTTTATTAAAAATTAAAAATAAAGATGTTGACAATTATAAGAAAAAGGTTAAACTATTAGAGACACACGAGTACGACCCAGACTGCAAGTATTGCTCTGACAACAAGTTTGTTAAAGAAGCCCACACAGCAAAAGACGCTTTACCAAATATGCTTGCTGAAGCTGTTGAACTTCGGCAACAAACCGTCACCCTTTTGGATGAGATTGATAAGCTTGATGTGGATAAACTCAATGACTACATTGACAAATACACACAACTTGTTGGACGACAGAAGGATGTCGGTCAAGAAGTATCTGTTGCAACGGCTGAAATAGAGTCTAACTTATCAAAATTGCAGGTGTATGAGCACGAAATTGTTGGCATTGAAAAGAACATTCAACTTTACGAGGACAACAAAGAAGCAATTGAGAACCTTGAAACACTTGTTGCAAAACGAAATGAACACGCTGTGCTCGTTAGTAGAACTCAAAAAGCGTGTGATGCTTGCAAAGAAGAGCTAAACGAGCTTTATAAACTTCATGGTTCTTATGAACAAAAATTGCAGAATCTCGCAGATCAAAAGCAAGACCTTGCTGATCTCCGTGAAGAATACTCTGCTTATGACCTGTTTATGAGATGCATGCATTCCAGCGGAATCTCTTATGATATTATCAAGAAAAAGCTACCAGCAATCAACGAAGAGATCGCAAAGATTCTTGCGAATATTGTAAACTTTGAAGTGTTCTTCGAGAACGAAGGCAACAGGCTGAATGTCTATATTAAACATCCAAGCCACGAGCCACGCCCTATTGAAATGGGCTCTGGTGCTGAGAAGACCATCGCATCTATGGCTATCCGCCTTGCACTGCTACAAGTAAGCAACCTACCAACTCCAAATGTGTTTATCATGGATGAGCCTGGAACAGCACTTGACGCCGAAAACATGGATGGTTTTGTTCGTATTCTGGACATGGTTAAGAACTATTATAAGATCGTCGTCTTGATTTCGCATCTTGATACGCTAAAAGATTGTGTTGACTATGTTATCAATGTTGAAAAAGAAAATGGCTACGCAAAAGTCAATGTATGATTCTATATAGGACATGTCAGCGGTTAAAAATTTACAATGGAAGAGGACACTATCTAAACTAAGATACTCATACGAAGAATTGAATTATGTATCAGAGGTTTCAAGAGAGGCGGCAACAGAATTTGAATCATACTATCGTCGATTTTGTGCTGAAAACAATATTAACATTCCATCACTTGAGCAAGAGAACAAATCAAGATTAGAAAATTATTACGAGCAAGCAAAAATACCAGAAAAGGATACTGACGAATTTATTTTGTCTGGCAGCATTGGCGACACTTCAATAACACTTTTTGAAAACAACCAAGAGGAAAGCGAGGAATATCAAATGACATCAGATGAAATCGCGATCCACGACTCTTTTTTAAAATTGTTTAAAAGACTTGCCTTAAAACTTCATCCAGACAGGATAAACAAGTTTTTGCCAGATGAAGAAAAAGAGCTAAGAGCAAAACATTTTGTAGAGGCTAACGAGGCTCTCGACCAAAAAAGATACTATGCTCTGATAGACATAGCCGAAAGATATGCAGTATCAACACCTCGTAACTACAAACAACAAACACGCTGGATGAAAAGAGAAGAGGAAAAAAATCAACAGCTTATTTCTAAAAAGAAGAATAGTTATAATTACGGGTTCGCAGAAGCAGAGACCGAAGAAGAAAAACAATTATTAATTAGAAAATTTATTTATCAGCTTTTTAGAATTAACGTATAAAGGAAATTATTATGAGCAAACAAGCAATTTTAGACAAGGTGATGGCAAAAGCCATCTCCAGAAAATTATTTACATTTCTTACCGCAACGGGATTAATGTTATGGAGCGATCTCTCCAGTGATACTTGGGGCATGATCGCTATGGTTTATATTGGCACACAAGGTGCTATTGACGCCATGCACACATATAGGCACGGATGATGACCTGGTTAACACTTCTCTTATATTCTAAAAAAGCATGGGTTTGGTGCAAGCACCACTGGAAAATTCTTGCACTCGCGCTTTGGACTCTTGTTGTATTTTTGATAGCCAGAAAAAATGTGAGAGCCTATAAAAAAGTCTTGGACACGACGATTGAAAATTACAAGAAAGAAGTTCAGGTTATCGAAGATTCTCATAAACAAGAGATTCAAAAAAGAGATGAGGTAATCAAGAAGCATAACGAAGACATTAGGAAACTTGAAGAGAAGTACGCTGGTGACAAGCATCAGCTTGGTATCAAAAAACGCTCCCGGTATCTTGAACTTGTGAAAATGTACGAATCAGATCCAGAGAATATCAACAAAATTTTACAAGAAGAATTCGGATTTAAATATGAAGAATAAAATTATCGCACAAATACTAACTTTTGGTTTGGTATTTCCTGCTCCCTTGTTCGCACAAGACTCAGAAGAGCCAAGGTATACAAACCTTGATAGTGGAGAATCAGCACCATTTGCTGGTACTTTGTTCAATCCCGCAGCCCTTGCACAATTAATTGCAGATAGTCAATTTTCGGTAGAAGAGTGTGATTTACAAATTGAGTACGAGGTCTCAAAAGCAAGAACTGAAATGAAATTACAACTGGATACTCTCCAGGTAAGTTACGATGCACTAGAAGAAAAACATCAACTTTTAATGGATATCAAGAATGACGAGATAAATACTTATAGAGAGATGGCTCTTGACCAACCAAATAAAAACAATCAATGGTGGTTAGCAGGAGGAGTAGTTGTAGGCATCGGGCTATCTTTAGGAACTTTTTACGCAGCAACAAATATAACACAATGAGTAAACCAAAACGAGACCCAGATCACGCACTAACAATTGAACATGCTATTTCAGAAAAGTATGGCGCAGAAACTGTGCAACACCCACAGCGCGACTGGAACCCACAAAAAGAGGAAGATTACCTCGAACAACTTAAGTTATTGAACCAGAAGTTGGATAAGATATCAGAAAAACTTGAAAAAGTAGAAGTAGAGGGAGTTTTACTGCCAAAAAAACTACTTAATAAAGATAGCAATAGGTCTTGTCCTGTATGTAATACTTATTCTTTTGATACAAGGGATAATGTATACATGACAAAATACACTTGTTGTCGCGTGTGTTATATCACACATGTAGAAGGAAGAGAAGACCGTTGGACGACCGGATGGCGTCCGAACCAAGGAGAAAATAAATAATGGCTTCAGTTTTAGACATCGTTAGAGGAATCTCACAAGCAGCAGCAAATGCTTATGATGGCTCTCAGGACGAAAAATACTCCCTTGATGGAGAGGCGCGAAAGATCGGGCTTAAAAGAGAAGAGGGAGATCCTATTATTGATTCTCGTGTTGTTGATGGATTTAACGTTCGCATGAGCGGTCCAATTCTTACAATCTCATATCAAAGTGATATCAAACTCAAAGATGTATACGCTGGTGATATCGAAGCAGATGTGGAAGAAATGATTCAGAATGTTGCCAATTTTCTTAAGAAAGAATTCAAGAAGATTACAGGCGATGCACTTACCCTTACCGCTGAAGGCGATGTTGATGTGCTTGTACAAAACACTTCAAAGGTTCGTGTCTTTGTGACTGGAAAGCGCAATTATAAAGTCGGAAACCTTGCTGATGTTATTGAAGTTGGCTTGCCATCGGAAGAACGACTTGATAAATCCATTCGTGACTTTATCTCTCTCGGCAAACAATAAGCGATGGTTAGATGTCCTTTGAACTCACTAAGAAAGAAATAGTAAAAGAGATACTGAAAAGCGGCAAAGATCCAGTCTATTTTATTGACAACTACGCAAGAATCTCCCACCCGCTTGAGGGGTTGATTCCATTTAAGCTATATCCCTTTCAACAAGAGTTGTTAAGGGATTTTAATGATCATCGGTTCAATGTAATTCTCAAAGCACGCCAGTTGGGTATTTCAACCACAACGGCTGCTTATGTTGCGTGGATGATGCTTTTTCACCGCAACAAAAACATTTTGGTTATCGCAACTAAGTTTCAGACGGCAGGAAACCTTGTAAAGAAGGTCAAACATATTATTAAAAACTTGCCTCCTTGGTTGCAGATAGCAAACATTGATATTGACAACCGAGCATCGTTTGTGCTATCAAACGGCTCTGAGATTAAAGCTTCCTCAACATCAGGAGATGCCGGTCGTTCGGAAGCACTCTCCTTGTTGGTCATCGATGAGGCTGCCCATGTTGAGGGGCTTGATGAATTGTGGACTGGTTTGTACCCCACGCTATCAACAGGTGGACGCTGCATTGCCCTATCTACACCAAATGGTGTTGGTAACTGGTTTCACCAAGCCTATATTGATGCAGAGCAACAGCAGAACGATTTCTTTCCAACTATTCTTCCTTGGGAGGTTCATCCTGAGCGGGACACGGAGTGGTTCGAAAAAGAAACCAGGAACATGTCCCGTCGCCAGATCGCACAGGAGTTGGAGTGTAACTTCAATATGTCCGGTGAAACGGTCATCCACCCAGATGACTTGACTTGGATTGAAAGTACGATCAAGGAACCTCTCTATCGCACAGGATTTGATCGCAATTTTTGGATTTGGGAAAAGGCGGTCGATGGCTGCAATTACTTACTCTCAGCCGATGTAGCACGAGGTGATGGAAAAGATAGTTCTACGCTACATGTTATAAAGCTTGAGACAATGGAGCTTGTCGCAGAATACCAAGGCAAACCCACGCCCGATGTCTACGCCGATATGCTAAACAGCATAGGCAAAGAGTATAACAATGGGATGGTCGTTGTAGAAAACAACTCAGTTGGCTTTGCAGTATTATCAAAACTGCAAGAACTGGGTTATAATAATATATACTTCTCTGTTAAATCAACTCACGAGTATGTAGAGCAAGTTCGCGGTGAACATATGTCCAATGCTATCGCTGGATTTTCAACTACCTCCAAGACACGTCCACTTATAATCGCAAAAATGGAAGAATTCATAAGAAATAAACTAATTACCATATATTCTTCGCGAACTCTTAACGAGTTCAAGACTTTTATTTGGAACAATGGTCGCCCCGAGGCAATGAGAAGTTACAATGATGACTTAACAATGGCTCTCGCGATAGGTTGTTGGGTAAGAGATACAGCGTTTGAAGCAGGGAAATTAGAGCAGCAGTACAGAGAAGCGTTTGTTGATTCAATGTTTGTTGCTTCAACAAGATTAAATACACAGATTAAAGGACAAGAGGGATACAGAGCAGACGATAACACGTTAGAACAACGTCAAAAAGCAATGCAAAATATGCAACAGTTTGGCTGGCTCTTTAAAGGATAAACATGGCAGATAATAAAAGAAACCCAAAAAATAATGAATCGGCACTCTTTAGGCAACTTACACGTTTGCTTTCTGGTCCACTTGTAAACTACAGAACACAGACAAGTCGAAAACTTTCCCGTGTTCAGTTGGACAAGTTTAAGTTCCAATCTGCTTCTGGTTTAAACTTCAAGAAATCTTCTTATAATCCTTTCGAGCAGCTTTCTACAGCTATCATGGCTAACCAGTTGCGAGCAGAAAGGTATCAAGACTTTGAGCAAATGGAATACACTCCAGAGATTGCCTCTGCTCTCGATATCTATGCCGATGAGATGACAACCTCATCAGACCTCCAGCCACTTCTTACAATCAGGTGCCATAACGAGGAGATTAAAGCAGTTCTCAGCGAGCTTTATCATACTGTACTTAACATTGATTTCAATCTTTTTGGTTGGAGTCGTTCGATGTGCAAATACGGCGACTTCTTTTTATACCTTGATATCGATGAAAGGCTTGGCGTTACATCGGCAATTGGGTTACCCACCCACGAAATTGAACGGCTTGAAGGTGAAGACAAAAGTAACCCTAAGTATGTACAATTCCAGTGGAATTCTGGTGGACTAACATTTGAAAATTGGCAAATGGCTCACTTCCGCATTCTTGGCAATGACAAGTATGCCCCCTACGGAACCTCCGTGCTTGAACCTGCACGCCGTATTTTCCGTCAGTTAATCTTGCTTGAAGATGCTATGATGTCTTACCGCATCGTCCGCGCTCCTGAGCGCCGTGTATTTTATATTGATGTTGGAAATGTCGCGCCAAATGATGTTGAAACTTACATGCAAAAAGTTATGACTCAGATGAAGCGCAACCAAGTTGTTGATTCCAACACTGGTCGTGTCGATCTTCGCTACAATCCAATGAGTACCGAGGAGGACTACTTTATTCCCGTTCGCGGAGGTGTGTCTTCTCGCATTGAGAACCTCCCAGGTGGAACATACACAGGCGATATTGACGATGTAAAATATCTCCGTGATAAATTGTTCTCCGCACTTAAGGTGCCCGCATCGTACCTAACTAATATGGAGGGTGCAGACGAGGATAAGACAACACTCGCACAAAAAGATATTCGTTTCGCGAGAACAATCCAGCGTCTTCAGCGATCCATTATTGCAGAATTAGAAAAGGTTGGAATTATCCACCTTTATACACTTGGATATACAGGATCAGATCTTATTAGCTTTAAGCTGTCCCTCAACAACCCCTCAAAGCTCGCAGAACTTCAAGAACTTGAACATTGGAAAACAAAGTTTGATGTTGCAGCCACTGCTACCGATGGATTCTTTTCTCGTCGTTGGGTTGCTGACCACATCTTTAATCTTTCCGAAGAAGAGTTTATCCGCAATCAGCGAGAGATGTTCTTTGATCGTCGCCTTGATGCAGAACTTGAAGGCGTTGCAGCCGCAGTTGAAGGCGAAGCCGGAGGCATGGGTGGAGACACTGAAGATCTTGGCGATGCTGGAGACATTGACGATCTGCTTGGCGGAGATGAAGCTGGAGCGGACACAGCACCCGTAGCAGATGAGCCCGCAGAAGAACCGGCAGATGATACGCTTCTCGCAGCCCCTGGTAAACGAGACGACCAAAGGCGCATGGGCAAAAGCGGACCTAACAAACGTCGTACTCGCTCAAAGTCACGCGGAGTAGAGATAGCAACACCTCGCACAACCTACCCAGGCGGCAAGGGCTATGAGTCTTTAGGACACCTTGGAAATCTTTCAGGAGAGTTCAGAAAGGCTGGATTATATCAAGAAGATGAAAAACCAGCGGATAATTTAGAAGAAAGAAGATTATTTGAGGTCAAACAAGAGATGAAGAAACTAATTACGGAGTTGGATAACAGCAAGTTGGGTGATACACATGGCAAAAACAAAACACAATAAGAAGAGAAATACCGCTTTTTTATATGAAGCACTCGTCAGAGAGATGACAAAGGCAGTTGTTTCGCAAGATAAAAAGCGCAAAAATAATATCATTGATATTTTGAAGGAATCGTTTTCCTCGAATAAGATTCTTGGACAAGAATTAAGACTTTATCAAACAATTCTTGAATCAACGGACTTAGATTCAATCACGGCAGAGAAATTACTTTACAAGATTCGTGAGGCATATGCCACGCTCGATGTGCAGGAGATTTATGATGCACAAAGCTCCGTGATTAATAGAATTAATAAAGAAATTGGTTCAGCAGTTTATAATAACTTTGTCCCAAATTATAAAAGCATTGCAACTGTATCACAACTATTTGGTGCAGATTCCAGCGCTGCCGGAATTAAAAAAGGGGTTATCTTAGAACAAAATGTTTTAGAGACTCTAACCTCTGATACAACCAAAGAGCCAGAGACTGAAATGAAACCAATTGATAATATTGTGTTTAAAACTTTCACCAGTAAATTCAATGAAGCCTATGGCGAGGGCTTACTTTCAGAACAAAAAGAATTGTTAAATCGCTATATTCTTTCGTTTAGTTCTGATACTGATATGAAAATTTATCTTAACGAGGAGCTTGGCAGACTTCATGTAGCCTTGCAAAAAGCTCTAAACACAGATGAGGTCAAGTCAGATGGCACTATGACCGAATCAACCAATTCGGTCATCAACATGATCGAGGAGTTTAGAAATACTCCCGTTGACAAGAACCTTGTCGAAAAGGTTCTTAAGATTCAGAACTTAGTTCACGAGATTTCAGCATAATGAGCATTACTGTTAAGATACCACAACAACCAGAGAAGCTTGGCATCAAAGAAGATATCAAGCTAAAAGTTCGCAAGACCATGGGAAATCAACTTGTTGTTGAAGATCATCCAGATGTGGACATTGTTATCTATCCAGACAGTAGTAAAATCTTAGCCCTCGCAAAACATCGTACCAATGAAGAGGTATACGATACGCAAGACCGATTGTTTTTATTATTAAGAAATGAGGGAATTATCAAACCAGAGTCGGTACATGCTGGCTATGTCTATGGATCAATGGAAGCCCAAATGTTTTTGAATGAAGACTATGATATGATCCAACTGGCACTTCTTGGAATTAACAAATTCATACTTGAAGAACAACCATACTTTGAACACATTGAAGAATTTGAAAAAGCAGTTGATGATTATCTTACCGAGCCCACTGCAACAGATTCCACACCACTCGGAGAGGTTCCGCAAGAACCCGTTAAGGGTTCAATCAGACCAGGATGGATTAGAGGTCCGTATGGTATGAACATGATGTACAGGACTTAAAATGAGCTTAATATATTTTGTGCTAGCCGCCTATGGGCTAACACAGATACTTGTTTACGGAAGCATCTTTAACAAGGTTCGTCCAACCACTGGCTGGTTTGGCGATCTTTTTTCTTGCCCTATGTGCGTTGGCTTTTGGGTTGGCGTTCTTTTGTTTGGAATAAATGGTTGGACAGAACTATTTACATACGAGTATAACCTCGTCAACTTATTAATCTTAGGTTGGCTGTCGTCAGGAACATCATATATCTTTAATATGGTATTCAGCGACAAGGGAATACAGATAGGAGTAAATAATGGATAACTGGACAAACAAGTGGATGTTACAACCCGTCAGACGCTGCTGCAAGGGATCCCAACTCACGCGGGTTGCGCCCGCAATTGGATAAAAAGATGAACAAATATTTATTAACAGAATACTACGAACTTTGCCCTAACGGGATTTGTGATGACTTATTGACCGAAGAAGAAAAGCGTATGGTCAAAGAGGATAACGCTATGTTTCTTACAGGTGTCATGCAAAGAGCAAACCATCTAAACGGAAACCGCCGCGTTTATAGCAAGCCCATCTTGGAGCGCGAAGTTGATAACTACAAAAAACTTGTTCGTGAAAGACGAGCACTTGGAGAGTTGGATCATCCAGACTCCGCAGTCATTAATCTCGCTAACGCAGCCCACCTTGTAACTGAAGTTTGGTGGGATGGCGATGCTGTTATGGGTAAAGTACAAATTTTAAATACACCATCTGGTCAGATTCTCCGCTCTCTTGTAGAATCTGGAGTAAAGCTCGGCATCTCTTCCCGAGGTATGGGATCAGTCCACGAGCAAGGCGGACAGACAATTGTTGAAGAGGACTTCCAATTGATTTGTTTTGACTTTGTATCCGAGCCCTCAACTACAGGCGCTTTTATGATGCAGGAAAGCAAACAGCCCAACATTATTACTAAGGCTGATCGTATTAACAGAGCATTGAATGACATACTGAGGGAAAAATGAAAAAATCAGAACTAAGACAAGTTCTCAAGCCTCTTATCAAAGAGTGTATCAAAGAGGTTATCTTTGAAGAGGGAATTTTGTCCAACATTGTATCAGAGGTCGCACAGGGTCTTGGAGGGCAAACAATTGTTGAAACACAACAACCAGCCCCGCCCCAGCGAAATTATGAAGAAGAAACCCGTGTTGCTAATCAAAAACTACAAGAAACAAGAAAGCGTATGTTAGACGCTGTTGGCAAAGATGCCTACAATGGTGTAGATCTTTTTGCAGGCACAACTCCAAGTGCAGCCCCCGCAGAAACAAAGCAAGGTGATCCTCTTTCCGGTGTGGACCCAAGAGACTCCGGCGTCGATATTAGCCAATTATTCGGCGGTGTAAATAAAAATTGGTCAGGAATGGTAAAATGAGCAGAGCATCAAATTTAATAGTAAAGCCTCTTAAGAACAACAGGCGAGGTAGAAAGGTTAACGACACACCCGAGCGCATGATTCGTCGCTTCACACGCAAGATAAAAAAAGCAGGCATCTTAAACGAAGTTCGCCGCCGCCGGTATTACCGTAAACCATCAGACGAGCGTAATGAAAGAAATAATCGTATCAAAAGAGAAAAAGCAAAAAATAAGAACTTAAGAGACAAAAACAACTAATTATATAGAAATATCGGAGTTTAATATACTATGTCAAATTCGGGACCAGCCACATACAGTGTTGGATTACACAACGTTGGCTCATATCAAGTAGCCAGCTTACCTTGGATTACGGGATCATCAGCCCTTGCTGCTGACGCAGAGTTTCCCATGGAGTTTCCCATGGTTACAAAATCAATTACTGTAATCAATAGAGGTACTGAAGATATCCGATGTCATTTTAATTCAGTTAGTAAGGGCGATGTAATCGACGGCAATCACTTTGTCTTGCTTGATTCAAAAGAAGATTCATACACCTTTAATGTAAAAGCTCGCGAGTTCTATGTGTCAACCCCAGCCTCCAATGGCGGCAACGCAAGTTTTACTGTTGTAGCAGAACTTACACAAATTAATAGTGGAAAAATGTTTGAGCTTACTGGCTCAGGTCTAACAACCAAAAACGGAGTTTGATTAATGGGCTTTCAAGGCAGCAATTTTGAACCTGGATTTGATCCAGAAAGTGGTTCATTAGCAGGACCAGGTAGTTATGTTGGCGTCAGTGAAACTGGCGATTTCATTTTAACGTCCTCCGCTGGTGGCGGTGGTGGATCCACCGATCCTGCTGGATCAGACAATCAAATTCAGTTTAACAATGGTGGTGCTTTTGGTGCATCAGCAAATTTAACTTTTGATGATACCAACTTAGCAGCATCAAGAGCCATTTTTGGAACCACAGCCGCAACTCTTACAGTAGCTGCTGGTGAATTATCCACATTGTCAGCAATAGATTCTGGCTCAAATAAATATACCACTCAGTATGGCGCAATAGGAAAACTTCAAGGTCATGTATTAAGTCTTGGTGGCTCAACTACAGTAGCAGGTCAAATATATTATCTGTCACCCGCAGGTGCTTTTATCGCTGCAAAAGCAGACGATGATGACACTGGCGGAAATCAATTACTTGCCATCGCTTTAAATACAAATTCCTCTACTCACGGTATGTTGAGAAGGGGTACAGTTAGAATAACCGGATCGCTTATTTCAGACGAAGCCAATATTGCTATTGGTGCTCCAGTATATGTCTCAAAGACAACAGCAGGCTACTATCAGTTTGCCACACCCTCTGGCTCTGGCGAGATTGTAAGGCAAGTAGGATATTGTATTGATAAGAGCGGCGCTTCTGCTGCACCTCTCGATATACTTTTATTATTTGAACCATCTGATACATTCATTGAGATTGCGTAAAATATCTAGCGATATTGCCTTTTGGTTTCTATTTATAGTGAATTACTGTATACAGGAGCACGTAGTAAATGGGTGAATTTTCATGGGCATATATTAGCGGCGGAGTCACGGTAGCGGGACCAGAACGCTCTGTGCAATTTAGATCAGGAAGCGATTCCGCTCTTAGTGGTACTGGAAACTTTACCTATAATGCTGATAGTGACTTATTAGTTCTTAGCGGAAGCATGGAAATCTCCGGCACGCTAACAGCCAATCAATACAACATTAACGTTGAGAATAAAACGGTAACAAACATCTCCGCAAGCGGCGATACAAAGTTTGGTGATAGTTCCGATGACACTCATCAGTTTACTGGCAGTGTGGCAGTTAGCACCACACTCTCTGCATCTTCTTTTTATGGTGATGGCACAAATCTTTCGGGCATTAGCACCAACAATGTAAGTGGTTCAAAGGGCTCGCTCAATACAGACAATG
>WLWE01002165.1_pt1 | contig 13113 bp, 24 predicted proteins | sample 6718301 | NCBI WGS metagenome assembly WLWE01 (sample SAMN12718691, study PRJNA515312) | sponge metagenome | isolation source: marine sponge | host: Mycale hentscheli | place: New Zealand: South Island, Marlborough, Capsize Point | collected 2003-05-01 | reverse complement strand
TTTGCGACAGATTGGATTGATCAAGACTATGTTGTTGAGAAAGTGAGAGGTAAATAATGTTGTTTAAACGAGGCGATAAATTTACTTTAGTCGTTAAGAACGACACTCATAAAGGCAATCCAAATAAATATACTATGTTGCGATATGGTATCTTTGACAAGGATAGCAAATTTCTTGTATCTAAAAATCAATTAACTTTCTTTGATACTACTGCAAAAGAATATCGTAGAATGAAATTGACAAATATTTTTGGAATAACAAATATTTCAAGAATGGATAGAGAGCAAGAAAGTCAAACACCTGACTTCAAGTGTCGTGCAAAAAAATGCAACAATGATTTGTATGGGTGGACTAGCAACATTGATAAAAGATATTGTCAAGATTGCTTATGATACCTTTAGAAATAAAAGTTTTAATTCTAGGCGCATTAGTTTTAGTGTGCCTAGAATATTTAAAAAAAAAGAAAGCTGAAAAAAAACGACAAGAAAGGTTGGATAAAATAAAATGGTAATTGGTCAAAAAAATGTTTGTCAAAATCCTAAATGTTGCCTGAGCTCTACTAAAGATCGTTGGAATAAAAAGCTTGAGGCTTATGAGTCAAGGAAAGCATATTTTAAGCCTGAGCATGAAACCTCATGGGGTTATCGTGATAGGATACTTGAATATTTTTGCACGACAAGTTGTGCGAATGAATGGTTGCGAAATAACCTGAGCAATATAATTGAGCGAGGTCATGCCCCTAAAAAGATAACTGAAAAAATAATTAGACAATCACAATAAATTTTAGTAATCTTTTTAAATAACAGAAAGGTATAATATGATTATAGAAAAAAATAAATACGGTGCTTATGTTATAAGTGATATTGTTAAGGGGTATTGGGTACATCAACAATATTATTTTTATACTAAAAAAGAAGCGATTAAACTTTTTAGAAAGTTTAGAAAGGAAAAACAAAATGACTAAAAAAGAAAAAATGTTTTACACAAGTGATGGTGTAAAAATTATCGGTTATTCTAATGCTAAAGAATTTAATAAAGCATTAGAAGAATGGACTAAAAAAAATCAAGACCTTGTTGAAAAATATCCTCAAGCAATTGATGAAATGAAAATGAAAGATGATAACTTTCATGAGTAAATCAATACAAATAAATGTTATCTTTACTTATGATAATAAAGATCAAGATATGATTGATCTTTTTATGAGTGAGAGTGAGTTTGCTTATCATTTAAGAAATGAAGTTGCATTTTTAAAATGGGTACTTGAGAGATCGTTTCCTGATCACCCCAATACTTGCGACGCACTTGATCTTTTAAAAATATCAATGTGTATCAAACCTGAAAATATATCTGACAAAGAATTTACAAAATGGACAGGCATAAAAGAATTCTTTGCTAGAGGTGGAAAATATTATTTCCAACCTGATCAAAGAGATAGGGTTGAGAATTTAATTATTGAGGGTACTGATATTGCAAGTGAAACAAAACCTTTTAATCAACAAATAAATTAATTACTCTTAAATATTTCAGGCGACATGTTGCGTGTCGCCTGATTTTTTTTGCCTGAATTTCACACCTAATAAAGTATAGCGATAGCTATACTATTAATTAAAAGATAAGAGTACGTAGTACATTATTATAGAGGTACCAATACAAGTACAAAAATAGTATTGATTAAAAGTATTAAATAACTTAAAACAAAAAAGGGATCCTAATATTAGAGTAAAGTCAAGGATCGATACAGTCAGAGATGTTAAAATCGTGACTCAAGATATGACCAAGTCGAAAAAAAATATTATAAAAAATTTTGAGAACCCATCAAATGAAAGGGAGTATCTACTTGCTAAACTTAAGTTAAAGCAAAGAGAGAAGGAGTCCCTGGTCAAAGGTGATTTCTTAGAGTTCGTAAAACACATGTGGCCTGAATTTATAGAGGGGTACCATCATAAAATTATTGCAGAAAAATTTAATAAATTAGCAAGAGGCGAAATCAAGAGACTCATTGTCAATATGCCTCCAAGACATACTAAATCTGAATTTGCATCTAACTATCTACCTGCATGGATGATTGGTCAGAATCCTAAATTAAAAATTATTCAAACAACTCACACAGCAGAACTAGCGGTTCGGTTTGGTCGTAAAGCTAAAAACTTAATTGATTCTCCTGAGTATCAGGAAGTATTTAAAACTAAACTACAAGAAGATAGTAAAGCAGCAGGAAGATGGGAAACCGAAGGTGGTGGTGAATACTTCGCAGCGGGTGTTGGCGGTGCGATCACAGGTCGTGGTGCTGATCTATTAATCATTGACGATCCACACAAGGAACAAGATGCAATGAGCAAAGAAGGTTTTGACAAAGCTTACGAGTGGTATACTTCAGGACCAAGGCAACGTCTTCAACCTGGTGGAGCAATCGTAGTTGTAATGACTCGTTGGTCGACAAAAGATTTAACAGGTTGCCTGATCCACGGACAAAAGGAAGTGAAAGGTGATCAATGGGAACTTATAGAGTTCCCTGCAATCATGCCATCGGGATTACCTGTATGGCCTGAGTATTGGAAGTTAGACGAATTAGAAAAAGTAGAAGCAACTCTACCGATTGCAAAATGGAATGCACAATGGATGCAAGCTCCAACAGCAGAAGAAGGTGCACTCATAAAACGAGAGTGGTGGCAGGACTGGCCACATGAAAATCCACCTCAAACAGAATTTATAATACAATCTTATGATACAGCTTTCTTGAAAAAAGAAACAGCCGACTACAGTGCGATAACGACATGGGGAATGTTCCGTGATGACGAGAACCAAATGCATATAATATTATTGGATGCAGAAAAAGATAGGTACGAGTTCCCTGAGCTACGACGCGTGGCTCATGAATCATTTCTCTTTTGGCGACCTCAGATGGTATTAATCGAGGCTAAGGCATCAGGGATCCCGCTAACGCACGAGTTATCTCGAATGGGTATACCTGTTGTAAATTACACTCCGTCTAAAGGAAACGATAAACATGTTCGTGTGAATACAGTTGCACCTTTCTTTGAAAGTGGTAGAGTGTGGGCTCCTATGCATAAGCAATATGCACAGGAGGTTATTGAAGAATGTGCTGCTTTTCCAAATGGCAGTCACGATGACTACGTCGATTCAATGACTCAAGCAATAATGAGATTTAGACAGGGTGGATTTTTACTACACCCTGAAGATGAGCAAGAGGAAATTAAACCTAGAGAACCTAGGGTTTATTATGGTTAAACGATTAACACGAACGATCCCACCATTGAGAGGACCTAACCCACAAGGGTTGAATGTTCCGTTAAAACAAGTTAAGATAGTCAAACTGGAGAAATTAAATGGCAGACGACAATATCGACAAAGCCCTACCCAACGTAGAGCAACAAGTAACATTACCGGGTGAAGAAGAAATCGTCGAAGCACAAGAGACGATTGAAGAATCATTACCTGGCGAACCTGAAGTTATAGAACAAGAAGACGGTTCGGTTGATATTAACTTTGAACCAGGAGCCTTGAACCAAGAAGGTACAGAAGATCATTACGCAAACCTAGCAGATTTATTACCTGAAGATGTATTAGATCAAATGGGTTCTGAACTTTATTCAAATTATACAGAATACAAACAATCAAGAAAAGATTGGGAAGATTCTTATAGTAAAGGTTTAGATCTATTAGGATTTAAATATGTTAATCCTTCACAACCATTTGAAGGAGCTTCAGGTGCTACGCATCCTGTCCTCGCTGAAGCTGTAACACAGTTTCAAGCAGGAGCGTATAAAGAATTATTACCCGCTGACGGACCTGTCAGAACTCAAATTATTGGAGCTATCACTCCACAAAAACACGATCAAGCAACTCGTGTAAAAGATTTCATGAACTATCAGTTAATGGATGTCATGCAAGAATATGAACCCGACTTTGACCAAATGCTTTTCTATCTCCCTCTTGCCGGCTCTTCCTTTAAGAAAATCTATTACGATGATCTTTTAGAAAGAGCCGTTTCTAAATTTGTACCTGCCGATGATTTGATCGTGCCGTACACTGCAACATCATTAGAGGAAGCAGAATCAGTAATACACACAGTAAAAGTTTCAGATAACGATTTAAAAAAACAACAGCTAGCAGGTTTCTATCGAGACATTGATATTAGACCTGGTTATTTAGAAGATGATCCTGTTACTAAAAAAGAACGAGAGTTAGAAGGTGTTAAGAAAACAGGAAGAGACGAAGATATTTTTCAACTATTAGAATGCCATGTTAATTTAGATATAGAAGGTTTTGAAGACAGAGATGAAACAGGAGATACAACAGGAATTAAACTTCCGTATGTTGTAACTGTTGATACTGCTTCTAGAAAAGTTTTAGCAATCAAACGAAACTACAAAGCAGACGATCCTTTGAAAAAAAAGATCCAATACTTTGTTCATTTTAAATTTCTTCCAGGTTTAGGATTCTATGGTTTCGGTTTGATTCACATGATTGGCGGTCTTTCCAGAACAGCGACTCAAGCGCTACGTCAATTATTGGATGCGGGTACCCTCTCTAATTTGCCCGCAGGATTTAAACAACGTGGAATTCGTATTTCTGATCAGGCTCAATCGATTCAGCCAGGCGAGTTCCGAGATGTAGATGCACCAGGTGGAAACATCAAAGATGCATTTATGACTTTACCTTTCAAAGAACCATCAGCAACATTATTACAGTTGATGGGTATTGTAGTAAACGCAGGTCAAAGATTCGCTGCTATATCTGACATGAGTGTCGGTGATGGCAATCAAGGTGCTGCTGTTGGTACAACAGTTGCATTACTAGAAAGAGGATCTCGTGTTATGTCCGCAATCCATAAACGACTATACGTTGGATTGAAACATGAATTTAAATTACTAGCAGATTGTTTTAAAACTTATTTACCTGACGAGTATCCATACGATGTAGTCGGTGCTCAAAGAAATATTAAACTACAAGACTTTGACGATAAGGTAGATATCATTCCTGTTGCTGATCCAAATATATTTTCACAAGCACAGAGAATATCTATTGCACAAACAGAATTACAATTAGCACAATCTAATCCTGGTATGCATAATCTATACGAAGCATACAAACACATGTATCAAGCAATTGGTGTAAAAGATGTAAACTTAATTTTACCTCCACCACAACCACCTGTACCAACCGATCCTGCTACAGAAAATATTATGTCTATGTCAGGTAAACCTTTCAGAGCATTCCCGGGTCAAGATCATAGAGCCCATATAGATTGTCACTTAGCATTCATGGGAACGAACATGGCTAGAAACAATCCAATGGTTTTAGCTGCGTTAGAAAAAAATATATTTGAACACATTGCTTTGATGGCACAAGAACAAGTTGAATTAGAATTCAGAGAAGACATTCAAAGAATGGGTGCAATGCAACAGAATCCAATGATGGCTCAGAACCCTGAAATGCAGGTGATGATGCAAAACATGAATATTAAAATGGAATCTAGAAAAGCTAAACTAGAAGCAGAAATGACTATCGAGTTTATGAACGAAGAACAAAGAACTATCGGCGAGTTTGGTAATGATCCAATTGCTAAACTAAGAGCAAGAGAACTTGATCTAAAAGCAATGGATGATGAGAGAAAACGAGTTGAAGGCCAAGAACGAATAGACCTTGATCGTATGAAATCTATGATGAACCAAAGCTTACAAAGAGATAAAATGGATCAAAATGAAGAATTAGCTGAGTTACGAGCAGATACCTCATTGACTAAAACACAGATGGGTATTGACGCTAAGATCGAAAATGATAGGTTCAAACAAAGGGATGTAAGAATCTTGAAAGGTCCTCGTAGATAATCTATAATAGGAGACATTATGAAAAAAAATAAAAACAGTCACGCAGGGATGACCCATGTAGACCATGATATGTTTATCAACAAAGATGGTTTTGCAAAAGGTGGAGTTGAGATTGAAGCAACAAAACCTAATGAGTCACAAACTGTAGATGTAAAAGGTACTAGAAGAATTAGACCTGAAAAAAAACCTGTAAAGGCTACTTGGTACTAACATGTGGTTATCGGCAATTAAATTAGCCGTTTCTGCTGGAAGTAAAATTTACGCTAATAAGCAGAGAACTAAGATGGCTATGTCTGATGCACAGCTTATGCATGCAACTAAGATGGCTCAGGGTCAGGAAGCTTACCAAGGTAAACTTTTAGAAGCCCGACAATCAGACTGGAAAGACGAGGCAGTTTTGATAATTCTCAGTTTGCCCGTGTTGGTGCTCGCTTGGGCAGTCGTATCGGACGATCCGACAGCGATGGACAAAGTCAAGCTCTTTTTTGACATGTTCTCTCAATTACCAAGCTGGTTTACAAATTTATGGATACTTGTAGTTGCGAGTATTTATGGTATAAAAGGAACACAAATTTTCAGAAATGGAAAAAAATAATTAAGGAGATAACACATGGCGAACCCTAGATATAATACACAAGTAACTCAGCCTAGAGGTAGTTCAGCAAGAGTTGGAAAAATGGGTGGTGGTATGATGAGACCTATGTATAAAAAAGGTGGTCGAGTTAAAAAAATGGCTGGTGGAAAAATTGCAGGTGCTGCACGTAGAGCACAAGAGCATGGATACTACACTCCTGACATGGGTATGAAAGGTGGAAGAATGTACAGAGATGGTGGTAAAGTAAAAAAACCAAAAGTAAAAAAAATAGCTATCGGTATCGGTAAAGCTAAAGATTATCCTGGAATCAAAAAAATTATTGAAATGAATAAGAAGGGTAAGAAAAGATTTAGAGACGGTGGTTCAGCTATGAAACCCGTAGACAAAAGTAAAAACCCTGGTCTAGCAAAATTACCAACTCAAGTTAGAAATAAAATGGGTTACATGAAAGATGGTGGCAAGGTTAAATCAAAAGGATCAGGACATCCTTTAGCTGGCAGAGAAGGTAACGTAAAACATAGACTTAAATCACAAAAAGAATTAAAAAAAATAACTGATAGTGATGCTTATAAAAAAGCTGATTACTTTGGTAAAACTAAAATGCTTGGCGGAAAAGCTTACACTGCAGCAGAAATGGAAAAAAGAATTAAAAATTCTAAAAAAGATGGTGGTTTAACTCGTAATACTAGAAGAATGAATAGACTAGAAGAACTTGGTAGAGTTGATGCTGAAAGAGGATTTACTAGAAAAGGTAAAAAAAATCTTAAAGCAGAAAAGAAAAGAATAGATAGGGAGTTAAACTAATGGCTGAAAAGAAAAAAGCAGGTTTTCTTAGAAAACTAATTGATAAAGGTAGAAAAAAAATTGCACCAACTTTCGATGAGCAATTTGATAAAGCTAAAAAATCAGGTAAGAAAACTTTTAGATCTACTAGAGACGACAAGAAAAAAGGTAATCTAGAGTATTCAACTAAAACAAAATCAGAAGTTAAAGCAGAACAAAAAAGAATGTCCAATCGAGAAAGAGCTCGTGTTGGAGATAAGAGTAAACAATTATCTGAAAGAGGTGCTAAATTTAAACTAGCTAAAAAAATGGGTAAAGATACTTTTACTCACAAAGGTAAAAAATACTCTACTCTACTTAAAGGTGAGAAAAAGAAAAAACCTTTAATTACAGGTAAAGGTTTAAAAACAAAAATTAATATTTCTAAACCTGAGTTATCTGGAAAAACTTCTAAAAAAATTAAAAAAGCTGTAAGAAGAGAGTACAAAGGTTTCGATGGAGTCTCTGCTAGAAAAGGTGGCTTAATCAGAGGTATCCCTAAATTAGCTACTAAAGGTTTCTAATATGGCAAAGCTTTGTCCAAAAGGTAAGGCTGCCGCGAAGCGTAAGTTTAAGGTGTATCCTTCAGCTTATGCTAATATGTACGCATCCAAAGTTTGTAAGGGTAAAGTAAGAGCATCTGCTAAAGATGGTGGATTTATTGCTCGAGGTTGTGGTAAGATCATGTCAGGGAGATCTAAACAAACAAAAGTATACTAATGGGTGACTTAAAAAAATGGGTAGACCAAAAATGGGTGGACATTGGAGCACCAAAGAAAAATGGCAAGTATCAACCTTGTGGAAGAAAATCAGCTTCTGGTTCCAAACGAAAATATCCAAAGTGCGTACCACTTGCAAAAGCCACACGAATGACAAGTTCGCAAAAGGCGAGTGCTGTCAGCAGAAAAAGAGCTGCAGGTAATCCAGGCGGTAAACCAACCAACGTTGCTACATTTACTAAAAAAAGAAAATCTTTAAGTATGGGTGGTTTGGTGTGAGAAAAAGAGAGAACCCAATATCAAGAGGTAAAAAGAACTACAGACCTACAAAGTCTGGAGCGGGCATGACTAAGAAGGGTGTCGCTGCCTATAGAAGAGCAAACCCTGGAAGTAAACTAAAAACAGCCGTGACAGGAAAAGTGAAGCCTGGATCAAAAGCTGCTAATCGTAGGAAATCATACTGCGCTAGATCACTAGGACAATTAAAAAGGTCATCAGCAAAAACACGTAACGATCCAAATTCCAGAATCCGTCAGGCTAGACGGAGATGGAAATGTTAAGACGATCAATACTAGAAGCACTAAGAGCCAAATACGAAGCTGAAATAGCTGAGGCAGATGCAACAGCAAATATATATCTAGAAAATTCTGTAGGTATTGGTGAACATCCTCAACATCTTGAAGAAGTAAATAAACAAATAGAAAAAATCGCTAATGCTAAAGAAAAACTTGAAGTATTAGATGAATTTGAACCAGCGAAAGGAACACAATTATAATGGAAGATTTAGTATTAATAGCAAAACTACAAAGAATAATAACACAACGACACGACGATGTTGTTACGGCAATGGCTTCAGGAGCTGTTGACAATATGGAAAAATACCAATATATGTTAGGACAGATACGAACTTATCAGTATCTAAGTCAGGAAATATCCACCCTGCTAAATAAAAAGGAGCAAAATGACAAAGACGGAACAGTTATCGACATCAAACCCAAAAGTAATTCTACCGAATAAAGAATTAGTTGGGGTCAAAAAAGAAAAGAAAAAAGAAATCGACGAATCTTCAAAATTACCCTCTCCAACAGGATGGAGAATTTTAGTTTTACCATTTAAACAAAAAGAAAAAACTAAAGGTGGATTAATATTAGCAGACGAAACAGTAGAACGATCACAAGTAGCATCGACTTGCGGTTTAGTTTTGGATATGGGACCTCATTGCTATGACAAAGAAAGATACCCCGAAGGTCCGTGGTGCAAGAAAGGTGATTGGATTATCTTTGCAAGATATGCAGGATCACGAATTAGAATAGATGGGGGTGAGATAAGACTTCTAAATGATGATGAAGTTTTAGCGACCGTGGAAAACCCTGAAGATATATTCCACGAATTTTAACAATCATAGGAGATACTATGCCAGAAGCAGAAGAAAAAAAAATAGTTGATATTGATACTTCAGGACCTGAAGTAAATATTGAACTACCAGAAGAAAAAGAAGAACAGGATATTCAAAATATTTCTGAAGATAAAACACCAGCGGAGGATAAATCACATGAAAATGAACGTGAAACAAAGCTTGAAGACGGTGGTAGCGCCGATGACTCATCTGAGAAATCTTTACAGCAGTCTGATAGCGAAGGGAGTGATAAACAAGAAGATCAAGGTAAACAACTTGAAGAATATTCTGAAGGCGTTAAGAAAAGAATAGCAAAACTTACAAAAAAAATGCGTGAAGCCGAAAGGCAACGCGATGAAGCAGTCTCTTTTGCAGAAAGAACCAAAAAAGAAAGAGACCAACTAACTTCTAAAGTTTCTCAACTCGATACAGGTTATGCATCAGAGATGGAAAACAGAATTAAGTCATCTTTAGCGGCAGCACAATCAAAATTAAAGGTTGCTAGAGAAAATAATGACATAAAATCGGAAGTAGAAGCTTCAACTCAGATTTCTCAGTTAGGTTATGAGCAAGCTAAACTAGCAGAACTCAAGACTCGACAAGAAATGGAGTCAAAAGCAAGAGAAGAACAGGAAAAAGAGCCTAAAAAACCCGAACTTCCTGAAACTCCAGGTCAAACTGACCCTAGAGCTACCGAGTGGGCATCAAAAAACTCTTGGTTTGGCACAGATTCAGCTATGACTTACACTGCTTTTGATTTACACAGAAAACTTACCGAAGAAGAAGGGTTTGATCCTCAATCTGATGACTATTATAGTGAGATTGATAAGAGAATTAAACTTGAATTCCCACACAAATTTGGTAAGGTAGAACAACAGACTAGTAAACCTACACAAACCGTTGCCTCTGCAACGCGTAGTCCAAAGACTGGTCGCAAAAACGTGAGACTCACATCTTCTCAAGTAGCAATTGCTAAAAAATTAGGTGTGCCACTAGAAGAATATGCGAAACAACTTATGAACACGAAGGAGGTATAGGCATATGACAAAAGAAAAACCAACTCGTGCGAGTCAAACTAAAAGCGATTCTACGAAAGTAGAAACAAAAGCAAAAACGGTTGCACCAAAAGTGAAACCAAAAGTTTGGTCTCCACCATCGTACTTAGATACGCCCAACGCGCCAAATGGATTCAGACACAGATGGGTCAGGGTAGAAATCCTAGGGTTCGTCGACACGAAAAACATACAAGGACGCTTAAGGTCTGGTTATGAATTAGTAAGAGCCGATGAATATCCTAATGAAGACTTCCCAGCAATCACTGATGGCAAATACGCAGGGGTTATCGGGCACGGAGGCCTTGTGCTGACAAGGGTACCAGAAGAGATCGCGAGACAGCGTACTGATTATTATATGAGTCAGGCGCAGGATCAAATACGAGCAGTAGACAACGATCTCATGAAGGAACAGCATAAGAGTATGCCTATCGATATCGATAGACAATCTCGTACAACCTTCGGTGGCAAAGAGTAGTTAATTTTTTAACAATTCCAACCAGCGAAATAAACTAACCGAGATGGTAAAACATCTCACAAGGAGAAAAAACTATGGCTAATAGTTCAGCAGTAGGTTTCGGCTTGAAACCTATAAAAATGTATGGCAATGGTTATGAAAACATGGGTTTAGGTGAATACCCTGTTGCAGCATCCTCTGACGCTATCTACAACCAAGATTTGGTTTGTCAGCATACGACAGGATTTGTAATAGTGGGTATAGCTGGTACAGAAGATATTATCGGCTCACTTAACGGTGTTTTTTATACTGATGCTACTACTAACAAGCCAACGTTCCAGAACTACCTTCAAGCCGCCAATACTGCTACAGACATCGTTGCACTAGTTAACGACAGTCCACTTCAGCAGTATGAGGTTAGAAGCGACGCGACTGGAGCCTCTTCACAAGCAAGTGTAGGGGAAGTTGCAGATATAACTTATGTTGCAGGAGCAACTCCGAACTATGTTTCGAAGACAACTCTTGCCTCAGCAGGTTTAGCTGCAGGTGCGTCTAAACAATTAAAAGTGATTGGTGTTTCAAGAGACCCAGAAAATAATGACTTAACATCGGCTAACGTCGTGTGGAGAGTTGTTATTAATGAGTCATTCTTCTTGGATGCCACAGGAATCTAATAGGAGTATTAAATTATGGCTATATCACGTAATCAACTAGTTAAAGAACTAGAGCCAGGTTTGAATGCACTATTCGGCCTGGAGTATAAACAGTATGATCAAGAACATACTGCTATATACACTACAGAGTCATCTGACAGAGCTTTCGAAGAGGAAGTTATGTTGTCAGGTTTCGCTCAAGCACAAGTAAAACCAGAAGGTTCAGGTGTTGTTTATGACAAGGCTCAAGAAACTTTCACAGCTAGATACACTAACGAAACAATTGCGTTAGCGTTTGCTATAACTGAGGAAGCGATTGAGGATAACTTGTATGACAGACTTGCTTCTAGATATACAAAAGCTTTAGCAAGATCGATGGCTCAAACTAAACAAGTAAAAGCAGCTGCACCATTAAACAATGGTTTACCTGGAGGAAGTTTCAATTCAGGTGACGGTGTTACTTTATTTAACACTGCGCATACAACTATTGCTGGAAATTTCAGCAATACTTTAGCAACTGCTGCGGACTTAAACGAAACTTCATTAGAGCAAGCGATGATTGACATTGCTGCGCTTACTGATGAAAGAGGTTTAAAGATCGCTGCGAAAGCTACAAGAATGGTAATACCATCTGCACTTCAATTTACTGCCGACAGACTTATGAATTCTGCTGGTAGAGTTGGAACTGCTGACAATGATATTAACGCATTAAGAAACATGGGAATGATTCCTGGAGGATACTCTATTAATCACTACCTAACAGACACAGATGCGTTCTATCTAATCACAGACGTGCCAAATGGTATGAAACATTTCGAAAGAGCTCCATTGACTACTAAAATGGAAGGTGATTTCGATACTGGCAATGTAAGATACAAAGCTAGAGAAAGATACGTATTTGGTGTATCTGACCCTAGAGGTATTTTTGCATCACCAGGTGCTTAATAAGTAATTTTTTGAGGCGGGACACAATCCCGCCTCAATCATAAAATAGAAAGGAAAAATGCGCCCTAAAAACTTCAGAGTACAAATATTCGCTTACCAACTTCATGCAGATTTTATAATAAACTGCATTGATGCCCCATTAGACATTGAAAATGCCATCATTGACAAACTAGGAAAAAATGATATAAAATGGGAACATCTTGGAGAAATGAATGACCCAAGAGTTAAAAGAATAACCTATGAGGAGGTTATTGATGGAGGCGATAATGCAACACTTAGGCGACCTGTACACGGAGAAGAAGGGTCTGGATCTGAAGTGGGAGCAGGAACACCTTAAAGAGGGTAGATATACTCTCAATATGGTTAAGATTGACCGAAAAGTTAGAGATGTCATTAGCCATATAAAACTTGCAGAAGCTAAAAAAGAGCATTTGCAAAATAAGGTAGAAGATGCTGCCCCTCAAGTTTCTGTAGCTACTTAATAAAAAGCTACATCGTTGGAAAAACATCATCCACACTGTAGGCTCTCTTGCACTCAATATAAAACTGTTGTATAAAAGACATACTAAGATATTTAAATCATAAATTGGTTATTCTTTTCTTAGTAAGAATAACTGGCGC
>WLWE01002163.1_pt1 | contig 13117 bp, 20 predicted proteins | sample 6718301 | NCBI WGS metagenome assembly WLWE01 (sample SAMN12718691, study PRJNA515312) | sponge metagenome | isolation source: marine sponge | host: Mycale hentscheli | place: New Zealand: South Island, Marlborough, Capsize Point | collected 2003-05-01 | reverse complement strand
TTTGATCGCGACCATCTAAGCGATACATCCACTGTAAGGCGATGGTGCGGTTAGCCATTGCGGTTTGGTCTTGAGCACCAGGGAGTGTGGGTTTAACAAGGAGGGCTTTGATGCCTTGGACTTGGTTGGCGCTGATGTTGGCTAGTCGAGAGGACATAGGGAGTGGTGGTCGATGGCTAGAAGGGTAACGAGTCAAGATCGAGCTGTGAAGGGTCCTCTGGCGTTGGTTGACAGAGGCGAACATCAAGGTCAGGTCGAAGGTTGTTGATGCGGTAGTTCAAGTCAAATTTCTTGGCAGCGATAAGGAGATTGGGGTCAGCGTTGTTGACGATGATGAAACCGTTTTCCCAGCCACTAGGGCGGTTGATCTGTACAGGATCGTTGATTTCAAAGGTTGGATTTAATGCTTCAGGCTCTTTTGCCTGCTCATTCCCCTGGGGGTTAGATTTATTGGATTTAATGGTTTCTATGCCATAAGATCCAAAGGGTCCCTTAAATCCGCATTCTGGGTCCCTTAGGGTTTCGAGAGCGTCGTCGTCAATTTTTAGGACTGCATCGGTAGCCATCCAGTAGCGCTTGGGTCGTCTGCCTGTTGGCTCAGAGCGCGTAACACGAGCCAGACCCATGCCAACGAGATTGCCAAGCTCACGACCGATATGACCCATGGATTTGGCTGGGGTCATGTTGCTACCGATCTCATCAGCAGGTACATCAGCGCCAAGATCAGATCGCATCTTCAGGTAATCGAAGACATCACCACGGACACCGCCAAGAGACGCAATCTTCTTGCGTACAACCTCCACCTGCTGAGCCTCCTCAAGGCTGCCCAGTGGCGTCCAGTTGCCTTCGTTCAGATAGATGGCTTGCACACCACCTAGCTCGGTGTGACCACGCCCTGAGCCCTTAAAGCCAACGCGCATGTCAGTGCGAACGATTCCGTCAGGCTCGTCTTTGACGTAACGCATCAACACGCCCCAAGAGGGAATGGATGTGATGCCGCTGCTACCCCTGCATTCCGTAATCCAGTCCCAAGTGGTTGGGTACTTCTTGGTGTGATGAAGGATCAGGATCGTTGCGCCAGTCCTTGAGAGTTTGTTGCCTGCCTCCCTGATTGGCCTTGAATACTTGGTGCCGTTCTCGTCAAGGTCGAGTGGTTCCATCATTGAGCTGAGGGAATCGATGATCACCAAAGGCGCTTCATACTTTTCAACCTCCTCCTTCATGTGGCGCAGACCGTCCTTGGAGAAGTTGAACTCTTCCTTGCTGCTGACGCTGCAAAAGAAATCAACAGCTTCAGGGTCAAGCCTCTTGTTCTCGTCCGTGATGCCCTCACGGCGCAGGTAATACTGCCAATTGCCCTCGCTCTGGTCTGTGCCAAAGATCAACACCGGCATTCGCTTTTCAGGGAGAGCAAGATCACGCCCAAGAAACTGCTGACGACGGTCACGGATAGCAGCGATCAATCCACAAGCAAAAGACGACTTGCCCACCTTCGGCTGACCGAAGAAGAAGTTCATAGCGCCTTGGTGCAGCAGTCCTTCAAGAAAGAAAGCAGGCTCTTCTTCGATGAGAGTTTCGCCGCCCTTGTAAACACGACCTTTATCTGCCCTGCGTTCGGCTGCGTCTAGATACTTCTGGAGGTCAACATCTTTTACGTCCTCGTGTACTCCTAGCTCGAATGCTTTGTTTCGCATTAGTGATGGCCAGTCCCTCTCCCGTTCGTTCTGGGTCACATGCTCCGCGTGCAGCGCCAGGTTCGTCAGCGCTTGCTGAAGCGGTGGCTTGCTTAAGTCGGTTGACGTAGAAGTCGGTTGGCCATGCTGATCCTTTGTCATTGTCTTCCAGGTAGTGCTCAGGGGGGTGTGCTTTGGTGGGCGAGTAATACTCGTTTTCGGGGATGAGGCGGAGATGCTGCAGCTCTAAAAAAGCCGCCAGCTCGTCGCTTGGACCGTGATGAGGGTGCTCTTTGTCCCAAGCCTTAAGGGCTGCGTCTGAGCTTGCCTTCCACACATCAAAGTATGGGAAGGACGGGTCAAACTCACCGAGTGGTGCAAGGGATTGAAACTTGAGCAGCTCGTAAGCGCGTTCATTGAGGTGCATCAATAGCGATAGTCCTTAGGGAGAATGCCGTTCTTCTCCATGCCTGCCTCGAGCAGGGTGACAACCCATTGGGTCATAGAGAGTCGCTCTGGCCTTGTGCGCTCAAGAGCTTTTCTCATGCCAGGGCGAACGCGAACAGAGCCTCCAGCTGAAACGTGGTCATCTGACATGTCACTCGGTTGCATTGCTGTTACAGCATGTGGCATAGTGTCGCAACAGTCAACCCCTTCAGAATGCCCCCAGAAGCCTTACTCCAATTGCTTGACCCCATCGAAGGGCTGGAGTTCCACGAAGAGCAGCACCGTTATTCCTACAACGGCAAATGGATCAATACTTCCCCCACAACGGTGCTCAGCTATGACATGGAGCCCTATGCCAAAAAGAAGATTGAAGAGACCAAACACATCTGGTACCCACGTGGGTCGTGCTTGCATTTGTGTCTTGAGCATTACCTGCTTGGCTCTGCTGAACTCAACCCCGGTGAATACGCCAAATGGTGGAATCCCCTTAGAGACTGCTGGCTATGGAAGGACGCCATTGTGATGGGCGTTGAGCTGCGCCTAGTAGACCCCAAGGCATCGATTGCTGGCTCAACAGACTTCCTCATCCGTACAGCCAAAGGCTCGGTCGTCCTAGGCGATCTGAAGACCTGCGAGACCGAACGCGCTACCAAGAACCGCAAGCCAGCCGATGAGCAGCTCGGTGCTTACCTCAAAATGCTGAACGCCAATTACCCACAGGTCCACGTTGACCGCTGCGTCACTGTTGTTGCCGGTCCTGGTCTCTGCCGCGTCATCCCATCCGAGCCTGACGACTGTTACGCCAAGTGGGAAACCGCATTAGAACGGTACCAAGCCAATCAAGATCTGTTGGGGTTCTGATGGAGGAAGAAATCACCCTTGTTGAACACGCCAGCAACTGCTACGACAACATGGAATACATGGTCGAGGCGGCCAGATATGGCACGTTGACCTTTGAGGGTGAGTTTACGTTTGCTGAATGCATTGCAGACGGTATCGAACAGATATGGATTCTTTGCGTTGAGCTGGATGCTTATGCAGACTTAGTCGACGGCATTGAACCAAATGAGTGACTGTTGGGATCCCGTGGACCAGGCTGCTTGGGAAGCTTGGGTTAGAGAGTCCTGGTTACCAACAAACGCTGCAGGACTGCCGAGACCGTCCGTGGACGAAGCCAGGCAAGAAGGCGAAGCCAGCAAAGAAGAAAGCTGGAAGGAAAGCAAAATACCCTTCCGCCAAGCATGGATCTAATTGAACAGTTTCAAAGTGGTGGTCTTAGCTGAGGCACCACCTCCGGGCTGTGGTGGGTGAAGTGTTGAGGCGTTGAGCGATGGACTTGTAAGTCTGTCCAGCCTTGCGCCAGCGGCGGGCGCGTTGCTGTTTGGTTTCTGTCGCCCATAGCAGGATGAGCACGGGCAGGAGCAGCAACGCTGCCCCCCAAGCGAAGAAGCAGGTCATTGTTCAGTTGTGAATGGTGTTGTCCGCGCATCGGTGTGCGCCTGACTCCGTCAGTATACCACATTATGCCGTCGCTTGCCATCGCAGCCCACATGTGGCATGATTGTGGAGTCGTCAAGGACATCGCGTCCTGAGTCACATGACAGCAACCCTCATTCGTTCCAGCAACAAAAGCCCACTCCGCTATCCAGGCGGCAAGCAACGTGCAGCCAAGCGCATTGCCGATCTGTTCCCAAGCGACAAGCCTCTTCGCATTGCCTCACCATTCTTTGGTGGTGGTTCTGTAGAGCTAGAGCTTGCATCTCGTGGACACAAAGTCACAGGCACTGATTTCTTTGCTCCTGTAGCCGCTTTCTGGCAGCAACTTGCCAAGCACAAGCAAGACCTCAGCTCTAAGGCGGCAGAATTTGTCCCTCAAATGGACAAAGACTTTTTCTACCTGTTGCAACGAGAAATCAGAACAGAGCTTGCAAAGCCCAGCCCTGACTTCAAGCAACTTGCTTGGCGCTTCTTCGTCATTAATCGCAGCAGCTTCTCAGGTGCCACGCTTTCAGGTGGCATGGCAACAGGTGACCGCTTCACGCATTCCTCGATCGAGCGTTTGCGTCAAGTGGACATGAGCAACATTGAAGTGCGTCACGGCGATTACTTCGATCAACTGTTTGACCGCAATCGTCGCCGCTTTCGCTTTGATGCCATCTATGCCGATCCTCCTTATTGCCTGGAGGTCAGCAAGCTCTATGGCGACAACGGATCAACGCATGAAGACTTTGACCATGAACGCTTTGCTAAGCACATGAATTGGTGCCGCAAACAAGGTGCTCGCATTGTCATCTCTTACAACGATTGCCCCACTGTTCGTGCTCTGTTCAAAGGCTGGAAGTTTCAATCCATCCAATGGGCTTACGGCATGAATGCAAGCAAAAAGTCCAACGAAGTCTTGATTACTAATTTCTGATGGCTACGCAAGTTAATAACGGCGCAGGGTTTGAATACTGCTGTGCCTCTGCTCTCCTGCAGCAGTACCAAGCCAATGCTCGTCAACTCTTTGTCGATCAACAAACGATCCCAGGGTTCAAGCTTCGAGGTCGTCGTTTTGATGACGTCAAGCCTGAAATCCAAGAGCAAATGCTCAAAGCTGCTGCGGCAGTTGCACACCACCTGACAACAAGCAATGAGTCATGGGCAAGGGGAATCTTTAAGCTCGGACGCCTGTATCAAATGCGAGTTGGTGATGATGCTCGCAACATGGACGTCAGAGACCTTGTGATCTACAGCGATCATGGAGACCAGCTTGGGATCAGCCTTAAGTGGAACAGCAGCGAAATCAAATCGCTACGTCTTGGAGATAACTGGTTCAAGCAGTTCCACATTCAGGACTCTGGCGAATGGCAAGCCGCTATTTCTGACCATCACAAGCTGCTGTGTCAATACGAATATTGGCGAGAGGCTGTCGCAGAGTTAGGGCTTGATGGCGTCTATGGCGTCTACAAAAACGCTCTTGTCGATCAACTGAAAAGGGGTGCGGGCAAACCCTTTATCGAAAGCCTGTGTCAGTTTTTGTTTGGCAAGCAGGACTACCTCAAGGTGATGGCAATTGCCAAAGGGAAAGACATCTCTCTTGCCTATTACGACAGCAAGAACCTGCCAACAAAGATCCACCACATCGGTCCAAGCAGCAAAGGTGAGCACTACCTAGAGATCATCTTTGACAAAGGCTGGCAGCTGTTACTCAGGCTCCATAACAAAGACAGCAAGATCAAACCTGAAGCCGTGGGATCAGGAATGAGCCTGACAATCACAGTGACGGGTTGGGGCGAGAAGTCAGGGCAACGCTGCTGGAGGGTGGCTGATGAATATTGACCTTGCGCTATGCCAGCGCACTCACCCTGCCTATGTGCGTTTCAGAGATGAGCACTACATCACCAACAGCGGATGCCATGGCCAGCAACTGCATTATCTGGTGATTCTTGACGGCAAGCTGCACGGGATTTTGTCTGGTGCAAGCGCGGTCTACGGAGTAAAAGCTAGGGACTTGTTTTTTGGTATCGAAAACGAGAAGCGTAAGGTCCAGCTGAACAGCATCATCAACAATGTGGTTTATCGCCTTGTGGATGCCCCGCCCAATGCTGCTTCTCAAGTCCTTGCGCAGTGGCGTCGCCAGATTGCTGCTGACTGGGAACATCTCTATCAAGTGAAGGTGGCTGGTTTTGAAACCTTTGTCATTGAAGGCAACCTGAATGATCGAGAAGAGGTTTGCACCGATCGCACCAGGACAGGTGCTTTATATCGGGCAGACAACTGGTCAATGCTGGGCATCACTGCAGGCAACACCAAAACCCATGCGGTCAAGTCAGGCAATGGCGGAATGGGCACAGCGCACAAACGCAAAGAGGTATGCAAAAAGCTGATCTTTGCCCGCAAGGTTAAAGGCGTTCCACTTGCTGAGACCTACACCGCGACATGGCGTGATCGAGAGGCACAAAAGCTTGTGCAACTGCGACGCAAGGCATTGCTCGCGCGTGACGCGCATTTGTTGCCATAGGACCACGATGTGGTACCATTAACGGCATGGACTTCCACCACTCCACCCTCCTTGCTGAAGAACAACGCCAAGCGCTTGAAGATTCTCAGCCCCCAGCCCCAAAGACTCACAGTTTCTATGTCATCACTCCCCTTTGGGAAGAATGGGCAGAGTCAGCAGACGAACTAAAGGAACTTCTGCTCTCTGCCTATGCAGGCAACCTCGAAGCCACGATTGACATCGTCCCTTTCTGAATCATGCTCGAAAGTTCACCTTCTATCAAAGTCAATGTCCGACTCCCACACTCGCTCCGTGAAGCTGCCCTCGCTGCATGTGAAGCCGAATCAAGAACCTTCTCAAACGTCGTCCGCATCGCCCTCCGCGAGTGGCTCGAAGATAACAAGTACCTGGACTAAAACACTTTTGATCTCAGCCTTTTCGTTCTTTCTTGGTTACACCCACGCCGCCCTTTCCTATCGCCAGCATGTCCCTCAATTTAACGACACAGGGTCTCTTGGACTTGTACATCAGCAAGCGCAAGGAACAGAAAACGCTTGACGCTTTTGTTACTTCCCTCAAAGATCAACTCTGTAAAACCATCGAAATGGGTGAGTTCAAAGAGTTTGAAGAAGAGGGTCAGTACAGGCTTCCTGGCTTGATCATTACTTCGGTCAAGCGCAAAACCTTCAAATACAGCCAAGCCGTTGCTGACCTCAAGGAACAGGAAGAATTTGAAGGCATTGCCGTTCAACGCCTGACAGAATCTTTCTCTTTCAAGGTTACTGATGAGTGATCACCTGACCTTTACCGTTCACGCTTCAGCGGCTCCACAAGGCAGCAAGCGGCACGTAGGCAACGGCATCATGATCGAGTCATCCAAGCGGGTCAAACCGTTCAGACAAGACGTGAAATTTGCTGCTCTTAATGCAAAGCCGCCTGACTGGAAAATGGACGGTCCCTTCCGTATTGAAGTTTGCTTTCAATTCATCCGCCCCAAGTCGCATTTTACCAGCAAAGGAGCATTGACTAAGTCAGCACCGTCTTATCCAACCGGACGGAATGTAGGCGACATCGAAAAACTTCTACGCGCAGTTCATGACGCTTTGTCTGAAGTTTTGTTTACAGATGACTCGCAAGTTGTTGAATGCCACTGCTACAAGCTTTACCGTCCTGAACCCGCCACCCACATCTCTTTGACTCATGTCTGAAATCGTTAAAGCCTTAATCAAATTTCACCAATCCGTTGACAGGATTGACAAGAATGCCCGTGGTAATTACGGGAAGTTTGCTGACCTTGCCAACGTTCTTTCAATCGTTACGCCACCACTGCTCGCCAATGGGCTGGTGTTGACCCAGACGTTTGAAGAGGACTGCTTGACCACCACCCTCCGGCACGTAAGCGGCGAAACGATCAGCTCCTCGACGATGCTGATTATCAGCGAAGGACGTAACAAGACGCAGGAATGGGGCAAGGCTGTGACGTATCAGCGTCGCTATGCCGTCTGTTCGGTTTTGGGTTTGGTGGCGGACATGGATACTGATGCAGAGGCAACGCCTGAGCCTGCACCTGCCAAGCCTGCCGCTAAGCCTGTTTCTGTTCCTTCTGCATTAGAGGATCCCCTTACAGCTGATGAACGCAAGATGGTCCTTGCCTTAGTAAAGGACAAAATGGCATCGATCAAGCCCAAGGAGGCACAGATCTGGCTGCAAGACCTGACCACTGCTTTCTATGCCAAATTCCCCGATGAGGCAGACTCCGCACGTCTCAGCGATGCGATCAACACCCAAGCCCACGCCGAATTCCTTCATGCCTACCTCAAGTGACGACAAGCTCTCAGAGATCAAACAGCAACTTTTCTCTATCGCGAATCATGACCACTCACACCTCCTCCTTGAACGCCGCTTCTCCGAGTGGAATTGCAAATGCTTGGCTTCTGCGCGAGCGCGTGCAGCCTTCAACATCTTGGCCGAAGAGCACCCGATTCACGCTAAAAACGTTTCAGGGTTATCTCTTGTCGGATACACAAAAGATTGGGCTTCAAGCTTCTTTGTGGACTAACGACAAGACCAAGGCTCAGATCTACTACGACCTTGACAACGCCTTCAGGAAAAGCGCAATCCTTGAAACCATTGCTAACTGTCCTGTTGAAGTGGTGAGAGTTGACTAACGAGCATTACGACCTTGACTACCACCGCGCCATGCAGGAGGCGTATCAACGCCAAAATCCTCACGCATCTATCCCCGTCTATGTTCAACCCCATGACTACAAACTATTTCTTGACTATTGCACGCGGCACAACCTGACCGCCTCTGCTGCCTTTCACACTCTTTTGAACCTCACTTAAATGGCTGACTTCACTTCTAAAATCTCACTGTCAATGTTCCCCGTTAAGGAGAAAAAAAGCGACAAGAGCCCAGACATGACCGGCGACATCGAAATTCCAGCATCAGTCATCAGTGAGCTTGTGACGTACCTGCGCACAGCTGACCCAGTCATGAACTGGAAGGATGAACCAGTGGTCAAGCTACGCTCTAGTGTTTGGAGCAACGAGATGAAGAGTGGCGGCAAGTATCTAAAAGGTCTTGTCAGCCCTCCTCTCGAAAACACTCAAGCGGCACCAGCGCCAGCAGCCAACGACGACGCTTTGCCTTTCTGATGCCTACCGACCCGTTCAGTGAATACCTCGAAAGCATTGGACGGGTTCCTTTGCTAACAGCAGAAGAGGAAATCTTCCTTGGACATGCTGTTCAGGAAGCAAAGCACGTCGAAGCGTCTGTTCCGGTTGACGAGCAGACAAGCAAACACAAGCGCATCATCCGACGCGGCAAGAAGGCTAAAGATCGGATGGTGTCTGCCAATCTGCGCCTAGTGGTCAGCATCGCTAAGAAGTGGTCCCACGCCAGATTGCACCTTGAATTGATCGACCTAATCCAAGAAGGCAACATCGGCTTGATCCGTGCTGTTGAGAAGTTTGACCCAACACGCGGCTATAAGTTCAGCACCTACGCCTATTGGTGGATCAGACAAGGGATTGGCAGATGCATCTCATACCAAAACCGCATGATCCGCTTGCCAGGGACAGCAATGGTGGTGCTGGGTAAGGCCAAAGACTTTGCGATCGCTTACTACGCTGAGCATGGCGAGATACCAACGACTAGGCAGTTAGCAGAGCACTGCGGCATTACAGAGGAAAGCATGATGCATTACCTCGCTCATCGCTCTGACGTAACCAGCCTCGACACTTCAAGTTCAAGGCGAAGCGATAACGACATGGGACCGCTTAAGGACATCCTGCCTGACCCGTTGAGCCTTGAAGACACAAACTTCTTTGACAAGGAAGCAGAAACTGAGCTTGATGCCTACATCCGCAACAAGTTGAACCCAACCGAACAATTGATCATTCGCAGGCGTTACGGGATGGGGAACTATGCCCCAACAACGTTGACAGAGATATCAAAGGAGCTTGGTGTCTCGCGTGAACGGGTGCGCCAAATAGAGATGAGAGTGATCAGAAAGCTGCAATTGTGCATGGAACACTCAATGATCAAGAAGCTTTGCAGCTAGCTAAGGTCTAATTGCATCAACTCTTGGTTTTAGTGACGAAGTTAACCCTTGAAGGCTTTACGAACTTCTTTATTCATTTCCAAGGCGAAACGCATCAAATGGACGCCATCGGTGAGTTATGGCGGAAGATGCCGGTGTCGCTTTTGGCAGAAGATGCCGATTGGGTGAAGAAGTACCGCAGCGGCACGAAGCCAGCGCCCATTAGCGTCATCAACCAAGCGGGGCTGGATTTAATCAAGGCTTTTGAAGGGCTGCGCCTAGAGGCGTACCTGTGCCCAGCTGGGGTGGCAACGATCGGCTATGGCTCCACGGGTGACAATGTTTACCTAGGCATGACGATTACAGAGAAAGAGGCTGAAGACCTGTTGCGCCTTGACCTCACGCGGTTTGAAGATTGCATCAGCTGTCAGGTCAAGGTGCCGTTGACAGATAACGAATATGCAGCGCTGGTGAGCTGGGCATTTAACACCGGCTGCGGTGCTGTGAAAAGCTCGACGCTATTGCGCAGGCTGAATGCAGGTGAACCTAAAGCAAGGGTGATCAGCGAAGAACTGATGCGATGGGACAAAGTAAATGGTGAGCCGCTTGAAGGGTTGACCCGTAGACGTAAAGCTGAAGTAGACCTAGCTCTTAACGGTTCGGTGCCTGCGGTCAAGACTGGCGGCAAGTTCACGCCCGACTCGTCCTTTGATGAGTACGTCACGCCCCACATTCAATACGGTGAGCTTGCGCTATGGGAAGAAGCAAGGCGGTTCGACAGCCAAGAGCAGTGCGACGTGGCGCTAGAGCTGTGTGACTTTCTGGAGGAAGCTAGGGAGTATTTCGGCGGTGCGCCAGTCATTATCACCAGCGGCTACCGTCCACCAGCGATCAATGCAGCGGTTGGTGGGGCAAGTAATAGCGAACACCTCTATAAGCCAGGCTGTGGTGCTATCGACTGGTACTTGCAAGGCATCGGCTTAGATGGCCTACAGGATTGGTGCTTGGCTAACTGGGGCTACAGCACAGGGAAAGGCGCTCCAAAAGGATTTATTCATACCGGAATTCGTGCTGATCACGGCAGGCACGTCTGGGATTATTGAGCTATTGTTCGGGTTCAATTCAACAACGTTGTCTTGTCCTGAAGTAGCTGGGGAGCTGCTTGTCAACAGCCACGTCAGGTGCGCGAGCCGGTGGCACTCCCCAACCTATAGGTCTAAGTCTCTTGGGGTTATTGCCAGCAAGGAATAGCCCATTAAGACGAGGAACAGCAGAGAGAGAAAAGCAACTGTGAGCATGGGGTTAGTCCTGCAGAAGGAAGGCTTGTTGTGCGGCGGTCAGGTCTGAGCTTGCGAGGTTTGCAGCGATTGCCGCTTTGAATGCTGCGCTCTCTTCGGGGAAAGCTTCCATCGCTGCTTTCATTGTGTTGAAGCGTGCGACGTGTGCTGGGTTAGTAGCAAGCATCAGGCTGACGTTATTCCACTCGCTCCACTTCTGGAACAGGTAGTTGCCGTCTTCATAAGCAGCGGCTATACGGCTGCCGGGGTCAACGAGGATTCTACCGTTTAGTTCAATAGCAAAGAAGCCTGGATCATTCACAATTTTATTAAAAGTAATGTCTTTTACAGTGCTATCTTCTACTGTAAGAGTTACCCAACCGCCGTATAATGCGTTATTAATTGGCGCAATACCTACTCCTGAAATATTGCAATCAGTTTTCAGCTTAATCCTGAGTGATGTCACGTTAGTGAGAGTGCTTTCAAATACTAAATTATCTCCAGGGACAGAAGGTTTTAGACGACAAACAGTTTGTAAAGAACCATCAAATCCAAGAGTTGCGTCCACAACAGGTGCGTCTGCACTTTTTAAATCGTTACTCCAAATCTGGCTGTCGTCATACCCAGCAATAGCAAACGGTTGTTGACCGAAGTTGTAGGTACTGCCATCGACTGATGTGAATGCCGCTCCACCTGTGTGAACTTTGCCGCCGCCGTCTTCTTCGTAGTAGTAATCCGTTCCAACCTCACCGAGGTAAGTGATGGATGTATTACCTTTTGCTTCGAGGTTACCGTTATTGCCGGTTAATAACGTGGCGTAGTTCTTGACTGGTGTGTCAGTAACGGTGTCTTGGAGGTTGGCATCCACCAGCAAAACACCGTCTATCTTTAGTGCCGAAACAATTGAGCCAGCAGTTTTCTTTGTAACGAGCGTGTTGATTGGTCCGCTTGGGAACGTATACCACTTCTGGACACTTTCTATTGGTTCATTTTGAGATGATCCATTATTAAAATCAAACGAATCAACATTTGCGCGAACCGACAATGTTCCACTTAAGCCTAATGTAGAGAAGTCAAATACGATGTCATTGTTTGCGCCACTATTGGATGAGCAATAACCGCCTGGAGATCCGTCGATAATGCTATTAAACGCTTTATCTGGTGTTTCTGTTAGATAAAAACCAGCTTCACAGGTGACATGCTGACTCCAAACCTCATCCGTATTACCGACCGCGAAGTTTTGATCTTGGAAGTGGTTGTCCTGTCCGCTGGCGTCCACGCCGATGTTGTTGTGGTCGAGAAGGATTTTGCCGTCAATTTCAATTGCAAGCAATCCACCGCCTTGTCCTGCCGTTTTATCGCCAAATTCAAACTTTGCAAGCGTTCCAGTAAATTTTGTGTCTACCCAAGAGTCAGTTGGCGTTGTAACAAATCCACCACCATTGATACTGTAATGCTTTGTAGTGCTATCACTTGTTTTGTGATAAAACCTGAATGAACTGTTGACAGTAATTGCAGTATCAGGCTCAAACTTCATTACCTCTGGGTTAGATGTCAGTGTATTTCCGGCACTAGGGCTTTCAAGGGATCCATTAAATGCGTATTCTGGATTTAAAGCATTTGTAAGATACTGACTCCACTTTTTACCAGTCGCTGCTGGATCAAACGGCAGGTAGAAACCGTTGGGACCGAAGCTGCCAGTGTCTACGAGGATTTTGCCATTTAGGCGGATACCGTAAATACCATTAGCACCAAAACCTGCGTTGTGGCTCAGTCCTAAAGAAATTAATTGCGAGCCTGCATCAAACCATTCGCCGGCTTGAGTGTAATCAGTTACACTAGATTGATCGGCACCGTTTACAGCAGGTAGCACTGAAACGTTACCGCCACGATACCAAGCGATTTCAACAACATCGTCTACACCATTACCAATTGGTGGATTAAAAGTATAAGTAGCAACAGCATTACCTCCGTTATTGGCACAAGTCATAAACGAATTAGTGTTCAGGACACCATCAAAAGCATTTTCATTTATATGGTTTGCGTCCTCTGTACCGTTAGTAATGCTAATTGTTTCACTCCAAACCTGACTGGTGTTCCACGCACGAGGAGCGTCGATCAGCCAAACACCATCCAGACGAATAGCAGCAATAATTGCAGTGGCTGCATCACCTTTTTCTACAGTTAATTTAT
>WLWE01002155.1_pt1 | contig 13141 bp, 17 predicted proteins | sample 6718301 | NCBI WGS metagenome assembly WLWE01 (sample SAMN12718691, study PRJNA515312) | sponge metagenome | isolation source: marine sponge | host: Mycale hentscheli | place: New Zealand: South Island, Marlborough, Capsize Point | collected 2003-05-01 | reverse complement strand
TCGTTCATGTGACCTTTCTGTTAGATTTATTCTCCCAGTATATCCCAGATCCCTGAAAAAAAAAACAAATTTATTTTACTTTTATGCAAATAAACTTGTTGACATATCTCAGAAAATCCTATACACTTGGACGGTGGCTGGGGATGGTGGTACACGTGACGCTTGCAATTTTACGGGCGGGCCCACCCCAAAAGCGCTTGCGCGCTCACATACAAAAAAAAGAAAAAAAAGCTTGGGCCCAGGCTTGAGAGCTTGGACCCATATCCCTAACAGATTGGAATTTTTTTAATTATTAGCAGGACCAACTGACGCCGGTGTTCATCACACCGGACCTGCAGTCTACTGGCAATTGGTCCAGCAAATAATGATCAGTCACTATGCTACGAGGGTGGTGATGTCGCTTCCCATTGCATCACATACAGATATCCTAGCGAGACACCCTTGTTATAGTGTTTATCTCCACAGTCATTAATGACTGATCCCAGATCCAATACCATGCTAGCGCTTTTAAAAATTTGCATTTAGCATTGGATCAGGGATCAGTAGCCCCTTACGACCTAAAAGTACTTAGGGGCTATAATCCTATTTGCTTTTGTAGGTGCAAATCCCCAGAATATTTATAGTTTTGTTTCAGCGATAAATATTCAAATGTGGCTGAATATCTTATATAATCCTATTGACAGGGTTTGTCAATAGTGTATAACAAATTAAATGCAAACAAATAAAAATAACAGAAAGGACACAATGTCTAAAATAAGAATGAATACAGAGTTAAGAAACAAACTCTTTAATAAAATGAAAAATGTTTTTGAGAATGAAGATACTCAAGAACGAGAGGGCTATCTTCAAGCAAGAGAAAATGTCAACGATCAATATGCGTTAGCACACGAACTTGCAAAAGAAGTTGTATCAAGATCATATCCACCAGAAGATGTTGCAACTCTTAGAACTTTTAAAAAAAAGTATGGCAACCCTTGTGATGTTGTTGCAAAAGATAAATGTTTTTATTTTGCACACAATGAAGATTTAGATGAGGACGGCGACGCAAAAGAAACTAAATCACATTTTGATTTTGGTTTGTTTGGTAATCTAAATGGTAGTGAGTATGATAGTGAGGACGGCAAAAAATTTGCGTTTGCATATTATAGAGAAGATTTAAAAGCTATGGATTGCAACCCAGATATCTACGCACAACAAAAAGAAAACAAAGATAATCCACACAAAACAAAACATGTGGACGCATGTTCAAAAGCACTTGGGTATCAAGGCACTTATCATAGCAACGATCATACAGGCATGACTAAAACTTTTAACGATCAATACTATCTTGATGTTATTGGAACATCTTATTGCAGATCAAGAGCAATCGCATGTACTAAAGATGAGTACACACAATTTGAACAATGGCGAGTTGCAAAAGCTAATGTTGTATCGAAACACCAAACATGGATTGATACAATTCAAAAACAATGCGATCAATTAAAGATTGGCTTGAAAGCATACAGATATCTAAGCGAGGGTATTGAACTTGCAACTGAACTTGGAATACAAGTTGATGAGGCAGAATTAATTAGAACTAACTCAACAGGCTTGACGATTTACAATCCAAGCAACTTGGCTAGTATGATTAAAGGTATGAAAAACAAACAATCAGCTAATACAAGAGAGGCTAAGATTTTAGCCAGAAAACAATATGAAGAAAGTTTAAATTAAATATTGACTTATATCTGGGATTAATATAATATCCCAGATATATTAACTAACATAGAAAGATATACTTATGACGAACGCAACTAAAAACTTAGACGCAAGTAGAACAGAAGTAATCAACAAATTAATTGATTATAATTCTACTCAAAATGATTTAATCTTTAAGACTAGAAAAAGATTATTTCAAGCTGAACGAAATCAAAACTTATCATTTGTTATGATAGGTCTTTTAACTTTGTCAGTATTATTACTAGCAGTAAATGACATTTTTATTAAGGGGGCTATGTAATGGTAAATGGCGAGGAATTTGAAATCTCTTACTATGCTAAAAAGCATAGTAAGTTTATCACTAGACGAGGACAATGGAACGAGAAATGTAAGTATTGGTTTTCTAAATCTTTAAAACCATTAATTACTTATTTTGATGTTGACGCAAATAATTATAGAACTGCGAGTGGTTCTTATTGGATAAAGAGAGGTAAAGAATAATGGCACAACAAAACGAAGAACATCTTGAAGTAATAAGCAAGAACAAAGCTGAACAATATGAAAAACAAAAGATTAAATACTTAGAAGATAGGATTGCAACACTTGAAAAAACTTTAGAAAGTCATGCAAAAATATTAGCTAGGTTTCAAATGACAGAGGGGGATAACAATGCCAAATAAACATTTTTGCCAAGGAACAACATGCCACGAAAAACCTACAACAGATAGGTTTCTAAAATCAAGAGGTGTAATTCGTGGTCGTTATGCATATGCAACACTAGACGCAACTCCCAATCAATATGGTTGGCAACCACACGACTCAGACAAATTTTTCTGTAGTCAAGCTTGTAAAAATGAGTGGCTTAATCATAACATGGAAAACCTTGAACAAGGTCGACCGATTGAGTTTATCAGACACAGACGAGAGAGCCAAGGTTATCAAAAAGTAACTACTGAGCACGAGGGTTGGAGAGGTACTTATAATAGTAATTCTATTGAAAGGGTTGACAATAACAGAGAATAATATAATATCCTAGATATAACAGAAAGGTACAAAATGGGAAAACTAAAACAAGAAACAATGATCGACGCAACCGAGGAACGTAAGAACAGAATGAATGGAGAGGCTGTTCTACTTACACCTCATGAGGCTAAGATACATGACGATATATTCCTTAATGAATTACAAGCTACCATTGAGGATAAGGAGATTGGTATCGATGGTCACTCTAAGAAATGGGACAAGGTTCGAGAGGGTCTTAACTATTTTAGACAACATAACGCAGAGGCTTACATGGTATTACTCGATTAATACTTGACACAACATCTAGGGTCTGGGATATATCCCAGACCCTATGCAAAAACCACATAGCTCGCTTAAAAATTTTCCGGGCGGGCCCACCCCAGAAATCTATAGAGGTACCACGGGAGGGCCCACCCCAGATTGCTTTTAAAAAAGTCGACACCCCCTAAAATAAAAAGGGATCCTAACTATACCCTTTATTGTAAGATTTAGACAGTTATGGTATAGATTTTGAAAACATATTGAAGATATGCAAGAAGAAAAAATATTACAAAAAAAATTACAGGGTTTGACCCCGGAAGAACAGGCTGAGTTACTACAACTTGAAGAGAGTGTAGAATTAGAAAAAGCCAAACCAAATATTATAGGAAATTTTTTAAGTTTCGTTAAATACGTTTGGCCAGAGTTCATCGAGGGTTCACATCATAAAATTATTAATAAAAAATTTAACGATTTGGCAAATGGCAGAATCAAACGATTAATTATTAATATGCCTCCTAGACACACTAAATCTGAGTTTGCGTCTTATTTATTGCCAGCCTGGATGATTGGCAAAGATCCCCGGTTAAAGATCATTCAAGCAACGCACACAGCAGACCTTGCAATTGACTTTGGACGTAAGACTAAGAACCTAGTTGACCAAAGTAATTATAGAGAATTATTTCAAACAAGACTCCAGGAAGATAGTAAGGCAGCAGGGAAATGGAAAACGGAACAAGGTGGAGAATACTTTGCAGCGGGTGTTGGTGGAGCAATCACTGGTCGTGGTGCGAATTTATTAATTATTGATGACCCACACAAAGAACAAGATATTAAAAAAGATAGTAAAGCTTTTGACAAAGCAATGAGTTGGTATACGTCAGGTCCTAGACAACGTTTACAGCCTGGTGGTGCAATTGTAGTTGTAATGACTCGTTGGTCTACAAAAGATATAACTGGTCAATTATTAAAAGCTCAAACTGAAGAAGGTTCTGATCAATGGGAAGTTGTAGAACTACCTGCAATCTTACCAGACGGAAATCCTGTGTGGCCAGAATTTTGGACCTCTGAAGAGCTACTTAAAACAAAAGCCTCGATCCCCGTTTCCAACTGGCTGGCCCAATATATGCAGAACCCGACTGCAGAAGAAGGAGCAATCTTAAAAAGAGACTGGTGGCGTGACTGGACTAATAAGTATCCACCACCTTTAGATTATATTATACAGAGTTATGATACAGCTTTTACTAAGAAAGCATCTTCCGACTTTAGTGCAATAACCACGTGGGGCGTCTTTACGACCGAGGCCGACGGACAAAATATTATATTACTCAACGCATTTAAAGACCGGTATGACTTTCCAGAACTAAGGCGGGTGGCATTGGAAGAGTACCGCGAATGGAATCCTGACATGGTAATTGTAGAGGCTAAGGCTTCTGGACTGCCTTTGACACACGAACTTAGACAAATGGATATTCCAGTAATTAACTTTACTCCTAGCCGAGGAAATGATAAACATACAAGATTAAACTCCGTAGCCCCTCTTTTTGAGAGTGGAAAAATATGGGCCCCTATGCATGAACACTTTGCACAGGAGGTTATTGAAGAATGTGCTTCATTCCCATTTGGAGAATATGATGACTATGTCGATAGTACGACACAAGCCATTATGAGAATTAGACAGGGTGGTTTGGTTCGACACCCAGAAGATTATCAAGACGAGCCTGTTGTACGAGGAGAAGTAAAGTATTATGGCTAAAAAAAGTATCATAGATGCAATTACAAAATTATATTCTAAATTAGGCGGAAACCTATCCGATGTCCTCGGTACCCGGTCCAATGTTAATTTTATGGGAACAGGTAAGACTTCAGAAGGCTTCTTGGACATGGATTTAAATGTCGAAGCATTAGGCGCACTCTCTCAAAGTAAAGCAGTAAACGAATTAAAAAGTGCAGTGGGTTTTGCAACTGCCGATAAACTAAACGATATTCAAGCAAACAAGCTTTTAACTAACATGATGAAGATGGATGAGTTCTATAACCCTCGTCAAGTTACAAACATCACGGACATGGCAACGGGGACCAGGGACCTGGATGCAGAAGGTTTAGCGTCTTTAAGAGAAAGAACTGGGGACAACAATGTTCCACTAAGAACTATCGAAGAAATTATTGCCAACCCAAGAAAGATGGCTGACGAAGCTAACTTTCCTGGTGAAACTTTTGCTGCAAACCCAACTGAACAAGCGGGTATGATTAAAAGCATGAGAGGAATTGCTAAAGGTGATTCTGACTTAATGAAAAGACTAGATGAGATTGTTGCAAAGAAAAAAGCAGAAGCAGCACCTCCAGGTTCAAGTGGAGGAGATAATTTTAAAGTTTTAAATGAAACATTAACTCAAAACGAAACTAAGTATTTAAAAGAACTAATAGAAGACACAGGAGGGGGACAATTTACTTCTGATATAATGCAAGAAGTTCCGTCTCTTAAAATTATAGGGAATAAAATAAGTGTAAATAAACAGGATATAAATAGCTTATCAAAATTTTTAGATGACATGTATATATCTGATTTAGCGCCTAGTGGACCTGGAGTAGATAAAATGCCTCCAAGATTAAGAGATTCAAATAATAATCTTATAACTAAACTATTAAGAAGCGAAAAAAATGTACAAACAACACCTTTCGATGAAGCAGTTGAATACAACGCAAGACCAGAAGATGTTGTACAGAATCTTGTAGATCAAAAATTTGGTATAGGTTACTTTGATAATGTTGGAGCAACTCCTTCTCAACGTGGATCAGCTAGAGAATTTTTAGTAGAAGCATTGAAAAAAGAAAATCCTAATCAAACAAATTTTTCAGATATTATAGAAGCTGTTGATGTAAAATATATTACAGAAGGTGGCGGAGGATTAGCAGGTGACCCATTAACTATAGTTAATAAATACTTTGGTCCAAGAATCGCGGAGATGGTACCATCAGGTGCAAGCTCAGAAGAGATTGCAATATTTACAGAAAGAGTTTTAAACAATGTAGTCGATGCAAATGGTCTACGTCCAACTGATCCAAGATTCGATAGACTAACAGCAAGGTTTATAGAAAACTTTGCAAGAGGCGGACTAGCTAAGATCCTGGAGGTCTAATGTTAGTAGAGACTAAACAAAGACTAGAAAAATTACAAAAACTTTTAAAAGCAGAAAAAATACAGCCGGTCTCTGCAAAAAGAGCTGCAGAACTTTTTAAAAAAGTTTTTACTACAATACAAGATTCCGTTAAAGGATTAAGTAAATTTAGAAAAAAATACCCAAAATATTTTAAAACAATAACCCAAGAAGGTGCTAGAAGTGTTGAAGGAAATAAACTTAGAGCATATTTAGAAAAAATAAATAAAAATTTAACAGAAGATTTATCTACTAGTTCTACAGAATTAAATAAAAAAGCAAAAACAAATTTAAAAGTAGGAACTGTTTTTAATATCGTTAAAACTTTTAATGAAAACAAACAAAATAAATTTATATTAAGAGGTACAACCGGAACAAGCGATATTGATCCAATATATGCAAACTCTAAAAAATTTAAAGAGTATTATGATAACTTAGAGAATTACCCTAAGTTTGAAGAAGCAAAATCTTATCAGAAAAAAAATGCACACAAGGCATTTTTAAGAAGAGCTTCATCAAAAATAGATCCAAATTTTCCTTTAACAACTGAAGAGTTTGTAAATAAAATTGGCGGTATAAAAGCAAAAACAATTCCATCTTATGTGGTTAGCACTGGAAACAGAAGAAGTTCTATTGGTGATTATATTCAAGAAAATTTTTCTTATAAACGTAGGGGAGGTGCGGAGCTCCGTTGGAAAGACCCATCAGATACCAGTCTTAGAAAATGGAATCGTTTTTTAAATTCTAGAATAATTAATAAAACTACTGTTGATAACGTCCAAACTTTATATGATGACAAAAATATTTATAAAGCAATATTTGAAGATAAGAGACTGCCTCAATTAGATGAAGTCCAAAAAGTTTTAAAAACAAAATCTCCCTCTATTGCTGCATACGCAATGTCCATACTAGCAAGAAAATTAAAAGGCGAAGAATTTAAAACAGATATAAACATTCCTAAAAATACTGTTGCAGGAAAAAGAATATTAAATCAAATTGGAGATCTAGGGATAAGAGATGCATATAGAAGTGCATTTTATAGTGCGGCTTTATCTAATGTAGATAGTTACTATAAAAATCAAGGAGCAACTAGTCTTAGACAATTTAAAACCGATTTTAATAACGAATTAAAAACTTTACTATCTTTAGGAAAAGATCAAAAAGTTCCTTTTAGTGTTAATGAAGTTATTGGAATAAGCACCGGTGAAATGAGAGGCCTTCAACCGTATTCTGCTTTTGTAGATATAACGGAAAGAAATATAAATGAAAAAGCTCTTGCACAATATCAAGGAAAACTTTCTAGAAAAATTGGAGAGATTCAAGATATATTTGCAGACTCAACTTTATCAGAAGCAGAAAAAGTTACGAGAGCACAAGCTAAAGCAGACATATTAAAAAATACAGAAGGTTTTAAAGATTTAACTAAAGCTCAAAAAGATAGTCTAGGTTTAGCAGAAATTAAAATTGGCACAGAAATAGATCCAAATGTTTTTTCTAAAGAACAATTAGCAAGATACAAAACAAAAGGATTAGATATTCAAGCTATTACAGATAGAGAGGGTTTTTATGTAGATCCTAAAGGCCGTAAACCTTTTTTTGAAGTAAGTTCTCAATCTCTTAAAAATGCAGCATTAAAAGCAGCTAAAACAAATGAAGGAAACATTTGTCAACTTTTTAGAAAAGATGGTGGTAGAATTGGTTTTGCTGCAGGAGGTGGACCAGGTTGTGTAGAACAAATGTCATTTGCTTTTGATGATGATCCTGTGAAACTTTCACAAGATATAAATAAACTTCCTGATGAAAGAGGGCCGATCAATAAAGTTAAAAACGCTGCAACCAAATTTTTACAAAGTCCAATGTTAAGAGGTGCTGGTAAGTATGGTGCGATCGCAGCAGGTGGTGCAGTAGCCGCGGGTTTTGTTAAACAATTTATGAACGACGATCCAACAACTTATTTGTCAAATGAAGAACAACAAAAAAATTTATTAATGGATATGGTGACAGGATCATTAGATGATACACCAGAAGAAAGTCCAGCTATCGGAGATGCTTATCTTCCAGCGTTAGGTGGAACACTGGCAGCAGGTACAGCGGTTACTGCACCATCAACTATTAAGATTGCAAGAAGTGGCGCGTTAGGTGCAAAAAAATCTGGTATAACTAAAACTGCATTAAAAACTTTAGGTAAAGGATTAGCCGCAACCACTACACCTCTTGGATTACTTGCAACTGAACCTTTGTATTTAGCAGAACAAGTACAACAAGGAGATTCGTTAGGAGAGATTGCAACAAACCCATTTAACTATTTTGGTGCAGCGTTTGCAAGCGATGCAGATAGAATTGTATCTAGAGGATTAAATCCTACTATTGCAAAAACAATGAGACTAGGGATTAGCCCTACAACTTTAAAAACTGTGTCACGTAGATTCGGTTTACCAGGTCTAGCATTATCATTAGGTATCAGCGGTTATGAGACTTATGATGATTTTAAAAATAAGAGAGGTTTTTTTAGCAATGAAGAATAAAAATCTTGTGGTAAATATGCAACACGTTAAATTTAATGCAATCCCACCACTTAAGGGACCAGACTCACAAGGGTTGAATGTTCCGTTAAAACAAGCTACAACAATAAAGAACTCGGAGAATATAAATGGCAGATATAGACAAAGCCCTACCAAACGTAGAGACTGAAATTAACATACCTGGACAAGAAGAAATTGTTGAGGCTCAACAAAATAATATTGAAGAGCAAGTAGGTCCAGATGATATTGAAGTAACTCAAGAAGAAGATGGTGGAGCAACAATTAATTTTGATCCAGAAGCAGTTAATGCAGGTGGTGGCGAATCACATTTTGATAACTTAGCAGAATTATTACCTGATGATGTTTTAGGTAAATTAGGTTCAGAACTTGTAGCAAATTACGAACAATATAAATCTTCTAGAAAAGATTGGGAAGATAGTTACACAAAAGGTTTAGACCTTTTAGGATTTAAATACGAAAACCCAACTCAACCGTTTCAAGGAGCAAGTGGTGCAACGCATCCTGTTCTTGCAGAAGCAGTTACACAATTTCAAGCGCAAGCTTACAAAGAATTATTACCGGCTAATGGTCCAGTCCATACAAGAATTGTTGGACTAGCAGATAGAGTCCGAGAAGATCAATCAAACAGAGTTAAAGAATTCATGAACTATCAGCTCATGGATGTGATGAAAGAGTATGAACCCGAGTTCGATCAAATGCTTTTTTATCTCCCTCTTGCCGGCTCTGCGTTCAAGAAGGTTTATTACGATGAACTACTTGGCAGAGCCGTGTCTAAATTTGTACCGGCGGATGATTTAGTAGTTCCATATACTGCAACTTCTTTAGAAGATGCTGAGTCTATTATTCACGTTATTAAAATGTCAGAGAACGAAGTTAGAAAAAAACAAGTATCTGGTTTTTATCAAGATGTAGATATAACTCCTGGTTATGATCAAGAAACAGAAGTAGAGAAAAAAGAACGAGAACTAGAAGGTGTTAAAAAAACTAGAGACGAAGATACATTTACTATTTTAGAAATACACACTGATTTAGATTTAGACGGTTTTGAAGATAAAGATTCAGATAATGAGCCAACAGGAATTAAACTTCCGTACATTGTTACAATTGAAATGGGTAGCAGAGAAATTCTATCTATTAGAAGAAATTTTAAAGCTGAAGATCCACAAAAGAAAAGACAAGACTATTTTGTACATTTTAAATTTTTACCTGGAATGGGTTTCTATGGCTTTGGATTAATACACATGATCGGTGGTCTGTCTAGAACAGCAACTACTGCTTTACGTCAGTTATTGGACGCAGGAACTTTAAGTAATTTACCAGCAGGATTTAAACAAAGAGGAATAAGAGTAAGAGACGAAGCACAGTCAATTCAACCTGGAGAATTCAGAGATGTTGATGCACCTGGAGGAAGTATCAAGGATGCATTTATGCCATTACCATTTAAAGAACCTTCTGCAACATTATTGCAGTTAATGGGTACTGTGGTTTCGGCAGGGCAACGATTTGCCGCCATCGCTGACATGCAGGTCGGGGACGGCAACCAACAAGCAGCTGTTGGAACGACTATTGCTCTGTTAGAACGTGGTTCAAGAGTCATGTCAGCCATACATAAAAGATTGTATGTGGCGATGAAAAATGAATTTCAATTATTGGCAGGAGTTTTTAAAACTTACATGCCTCAAGAGTACCCATATGATGTAGTTGGTGGACAAAGAAATATTAAAGTTTCAGATTTTGATGACAAAGTAGATATTATTCCTGTTGCAGACCCTAATATTTTTTCACAATCGCAAAGAATTAGTTTAGCACAAACAGAATTACAACTTGCACAGTCAAATCCGCAAATGCATAACTTGTACGAAGCGTTTCATTCTATGTATTCTGCAATCGGTGTAAAAAATATCGATAAAATTTTACCACCACCGCAACAACCACAGCCCATGGACCCTGCACAAGAAAATATTCTTGCAATGAGTGGAAAACCTTTCCAAGCTTTCAAAGGACAAGACCATCAAGCGCATATTACAACTCATTTAAACTTTATGGCAACTAATATTGCTAGAAATAGTCCACCGGTAATGGGTGCATTAGAAAAAAACATCTTTGAACACATTTCACTAATGGCACAAGAGCAATTAGAAGTAGAATTTAGAGAAGAAATTGCACAATTAATGCAAATGCAACAAATGGTACAACAAAATCCTGCTTTACAACAAGATCCACAGTACCAACAACAAATTATGCAAATGTCTATGAGTTTAGAGTCTAGAAAAGCAAAATTAATTGCAGAAATGACTGGAGAATTCAAAGATGAAGAAAATAAAATCATGGGAGAGTATGGTGGTGACCCAATTGCTAAATTAAAAGCAAGAGAACTGGATTTACGAGCCATGGAAGACTCTGCAAAACGTGAACAAGAAGAAGAAAAGATTAATATGGAAAAATCTAAACAATTAATGGGTCAACAGCAGTTTGATGAGAAAATGCAGCAGAATGAAGAGCTTGCAGAGCTTAGAGCAGACACATCTTTGGAAAAAACACAGATGGGCATTGACGCAAAGATGGTTAATGATATGATAAAACAAACCGACGTTAGGATCTTGAAAGGACCTAGAAGATAGTATAAGGAGAATATATGAAAAAAAATAAAAACCCAAAAGTAACTCCTGAGTTAGGTGCAGACAAAGATGGTATGCAGCAAGGTGGTATTGTTATTGAAACTACTAATCCTACTGAATCACAAACTGTTGAAGTTAAAGGCACTAAAGCTTTGAGAGCAGATAAGAAACCTGTAAAGGCTACTTGGTACTAACATGTGGTTCTCGGCAATTAAACTAGCCGTTTCTGCTGGAAGTAAAATTTACGCTAACAAACAGAAATCAAAAATAGCTATGTCTGATGCACAGTTGTTGCATGCAGAGCGACAAGCTCGAGGTGAGGAAGCTTACCAGGGAAAATTACTAGAAGCACGCCAGAATGACTACAAGGACGAATTCGTTTTGGTAATTCTTTCGGCACCCATAATTGTGCTTGCGTGGGGAGTTTTTTCTGACAATCCAGCGGCTATGGAAAAAGTACAAGTTTTTTTTAAACATTTTGCAGAACTGCCGACATGGTTTTCTACGTTATGGATCCTTGTAGTAGGATCAATTTTTGGTATAAAGGGTACACAGATATTTAAAAACGGCGGTAAAAAATAATGAGCAAAAAATCTAGAAGACGAAATAAAAAAATTCTTGGAGCACTTTTATTAGGTGGATTAGGGTTAGCTGCGGCTAACAGAAACAAAGGACCGGTTTCTACTAAAACTACTATTATGGATAATATGCCAAAAGACGATATCGAGTTTAAAGAAACAGTTGTTGCGACTCCTGTCTCTACAAAAACTACAATTATGGACAGCATGCCCGCTAGACCTAAATTAAATGAAAAGTCTATTAGAGTAAAAGATGGAAAAGTATTTACTATTGAAGGTGCTAAAAAAGGAATACCATCTAAAAGGTCTGGAATTGACACTCCAGGTATTTATGTAAATAAAAAAGGAAATATTACTGCTGGTGGAAAACAATTTTATGATAAAAATCAATACAGAACTAGAAACGATAAACCTGCTATGTTAGGTGACAGCGGTTTTACTAGAAGAAAATCTGTAATGGCTTCTCCAGATTTAAATACAGGTGCCTTTGACATCGGTTTTAAAAAAGGCGGTAGAGTTAAAGGTTGTGGAATAGCAAAAAAAGGCTTCGGCCGAGCAATGAAAAAAGGGAGAAAATAATATGTCAAATAGAAACTATAATACACAAACAAACCCCAACAGACAAAAGTTAATGAATGGTGGGAGAGCTAAAAAAAACATGGGTGGTTCTATGAATCCATCTATAGCCAGACAAGATATGGCTTCTGGTTACTATCCTTCAGACATGGGTATGTCTGGTGGAGCTATGTACAAAAAAGGTGGCCGAGTTAAAAAAAAGAAACAAGGTTACAAAGATAGAAAAGATGAATCAATCGCTATGAGAATTAAAAAGAAAAGAACTAAGAAACAATTAAAAGCTTCTAGAGATGAGTCTTATGGTAAGTTTGGTTCTGCTATGAAGAAAAAAGGTAAAATTAACAAATAATGATTAAAAAATTATTAGAAAAAATTTTTGGTTCAAAAGTTATTTGTAGTCACTCAAATACTATATCTAAAAAAGTTAAATATTGTGGTGACTGTAAATTAGTTATTGACGAAAATTAAAGGATAAACATGACTAAGAAAAAAATACCTGCAGGTAAAAAAGGTAAAGGAATAAGAAAGTTAAAAAAAGTAGCACCACAAGTTGCAAAACGAATGGGTTACAAAAAAGGTCATAAGGTAAAATAATGGCGAAGCTCTGTCCAAAAGGCAAAGCAGCTGCCAAAAGAAAATTCAAAGTATACCCTTCAGCATATGCTAACATGTATGCATCTGGAGTTTGT
>WLWE01002151.1_pt1 | contig 13172 bp, 12 predicted proteins | sample 6718301 | NCBI WGS metagenome assembly WLWE01 (sample SAMN12718691, study PRJNA515312) | sponge metagenome | isolation source: marine sponge | host: Mycale hentscheli | place: New Zealand: South Island, Marlborough, Capsize Point | collected 2003-05-01 | reverse complement strand
TGGTTTACCACATGCTACACACTACGATGCTAGTGTAGATACTTCTTTTGATGTTACTGGTAACACAGATGGCACTACAATTTATTATGAACATGAAACAGGTGTTAATCAACAGTTAGCTGGAGCTACAGCTGTAGCAATTCCTGCTAATATTACATCGGGTGATTATGATATTACACAAAAAGTTGTTAGAGGGGCCGCAACAAATATGGCTGATCTTAGAGGTGATGGTGAAAACATTATGAGAATTAGTAGAATTATTCCTGACTTTATATCTCAACAAAATAACATTGTAGCTCAATTAGATGTTAGAGATTATCCTAACGATGCAGCTGCTAGCTCACCATTAGGTCCATTTACATTAACACCTACTACTACAAAAGTAGACACTCGTGCTAGAGGTAGAGCTATTGCTTTAACAATATCTAACACAGCAGTGAATACTAGTTGGAAACTAGGAACTTTTAGATTAGACATACATGCTGGAGGAAGACGATAATGGCTAAAATTGTACAAACATTAACCAGAGCAAGTAATGAATATCAAGAAGACGTGGCACAGTCTTTAGTTAGAGATTTAGATGCGGTGTTAGAGAAATTAAACACAACGTTTCAAGAAGAATTAAAACAGGAGATAGAAGCTAGAAGTTTCTTTTTAGATTAATGGCAGTAGTAAACCAATACAAATTTGCAGGCATAGATAATAATACAAGTGGTAGTGCACTAACACCATTAGGGTCTGGCAATCCTTTAGTTAGTGAAACGTATGTTATAAAATCTATTCTTGTTACATCAGCTGGCACACCTAGTGTAACTATTTTAAATAATAGTATTACAGCCATTAAATCAGTAGCATTAACAGCTAATCAAACAAAAGAATTATTAACCCAACCGCTAATAGTAGAAGGTGGAAAAACCTTTACAGTGCAGTCAAGCACATCAGATTCATTTGACGTAGCTGTTAGCTATTTAAATATTAAAAAGGAGATAGTAACATAATGGAAATATTACAAGCTAAAGTAGAGACGACGTATAGACACAAGGAAACAGGTGAGCTTTTTAAAACAAAAAAAGACTGGGAAGTCAAGGGTTACAAGCCAGAAGACATGGCTCAAGATGTAAATGTTATCATGCCGGCTCTTGATTTGTTTGCCAAAACAAAGTAAAAGGAGATACTATGGACGAAAAAATTTCAATGAATGAATCAATAGAAACAGGGGCACCAGACATTAAATATAGTCGAGGTGATATTAGAATGGGTGGTCAAGAAGATATGCAAGGCAAACAAGTTGCTGCAGAAATATGGTCACAAATGGAGCCTGAACAAAAAGTTCAGTTTCCTAGTTTTGAAGCTTTTTTTGAAAGTGGTATTTGGAAACAAATTTTACAACAGTTGCAGCAAGATCAATCAGGAATTAGATCTCAGAGTCCAGAAATGATGATGAGTGAAAACGTTAACATGGCAGAGCAGATGCCTGGTGGCGGAATAGCCGATGTAGATGTCAGAGAAAAAGTTGCAATGGCAGCCAACGGTGGTTTGATGGGTCTCTATAACAGAGGGATGTAGTCATGGCTAAAGTAGCTATACAAGGTGGAGTAAAAAACTATCTACCTTCAAAAGAAATAACGGTTCCTAAAAAAGCTAAGTCTTCTAAAAATCATCCTGTTACAGAACTAGCTTATATTACAGAAGCAGAAAAAAATTTACTTCTTAAAAAAGATTTACACGGATCATTAAACGGGAAACCTAATAGAGGTCCTGGTGGTATTATAAGTTTAAACGGTGATTTTGGAATAGGGGAAAGTTATGGTGACAGGCAAACAACTGATACTAGTCCTGAAGTTGGAGATAGAGGTGGTGGATATCAAGAACGAGGTGATGCTGGATATAACGAAACTATAGCAAGAATTAGATCAAACACTGCAGCAGCAAATAAAAATTTTAATGAAAAAAAAGCTAAAGAAGAAGCTAAAAATTTTAGACAAAGTAATTACAATAAAGGTTACCAACCTGTAACTTTTGGTGACAGAATAAACGCTCACAATGTAAGAAAAAGAAACGCTTACATTAAAAGAATTTTACAACAAAGACAAGATAAAATAACTTCTGGTTTATTACAAAGTAATGTTCCGGGTATAGACGTTATGGACATGGAAGATTATTTTAGTTTTGTACCAAGCGTTAAAAAATATGGACCGGACGGAACTGGTAAATATAGTCAAGAATTTATAGATAATGTTTTATCTAACACAACTGAAGGAGAACAATTTATTTTAGGAAATAGAGCACCACCAGAATTTTTTAGCAAAATAAATGTAGCTAGTGCTCCTGGTGGAATGTATGGAAAAGGTGCAGCTGCTCTTGCAAATATATTTGGACCTGGAATGGCTGGTCCTGTTACATCAGAACGATTAAATCAATTATATGATGAGTATAAATATGCTGAAAAAATAGATCCTAATACTACTAATATAAAACAAATGATGAAAGTTTTTGAACCCAATAGATATAAAAGAGAATATGGTCCTAATGAACCTAGTGATGATAACATTCCTTTTATACCAATAAACTATAACACTGGAGCAGATGAAGAGGTTGTAGACGATAAAGAATTTGCTTACCATTTAGGTTTGGGTGGACAAAAAGTTGGTGCAGATGTAACACGAGCTTCATACATATTTAATCAAGGTGGAAGAGTACCAAGAAACATGGGCGGCATCATGAATGCTGTACCAAGACAAGGATATTTTTTAGGTGGTATAGGTAAAGCTATTAAAGGTGTAGTCGGTGGTGTAGCTGATGCAGCAAAAAAAGTTTTAAAAAGTGATGTTGGTAAGATGGCATTACTAGCAGGTGGTGCTTATTATTTAGGTGGAGGAGGTAATCCTTTTACTTCAGCTGGTAGAAATGCATTTAGTTTTAAAAACATACCAGGTGCTGGTTTTTTAATGGGTGGTGGTAAAACCCCAGCAGGTGATTTTAATCCTTTTAAAGTAGGAATATTAGGTGCTGCTGCATTACCTTTTTTTATGAAACAACCTGAAGATCCAGACATTGGTATGAGTGACAGAGGTGGATCGTTAATAGATCCTTTGACAGGAAATCCAGCAAAACCAGCTGAGATGAGATCATCTTTAAATACTGCACTAGCAAACGCCAATGGTGATCCAGCTAGAATAAAACAAATTCAAGATGCCTATGCTTTTTTAATACCAGATGAAAGACTAGGAACTTACCTACCTTATAGAACATACGGAGTTAAAGATGGTGGTAGAATAGGTAAAGCTGAAGGTGGGCTCATGGACCTTGGTGGTATGGAAAAAGATTATAGAGCTGAAGGTGGGTTTGTACCGATAGGTAGAGAAGAAAAAGCAGACGACGTACCTGCAAGATTAAGTGTAAATGAATTTGTATTTACTGCAGATGCTGTTAGAAATGCTGGCGGTGGAGATATAGATAAAGGTGCAGAAGTTATGGAAAATATGATGAAAAATTTAGAAAATGGTGGTACAGTATCAGAGGAATCACAAGGAAACACTGGCGCTCAAGAGATGTTTAGTGTATCAGAGAGAATAGGAGAAGTAATTTAATGGCAATAACAGAAACACGTAGTTTACCACCACAATTTGTAGAAGATCTAGGTAAAGATTATGCAACGCAGTTAACTGGGTTAACTAGTCAACCATTAGATACAACAAAATTCCAACCAATGGTTGCTGGTCAAGACCAGGCAACTCAAGATGCATACACAAGAGCTACAACACAAGGTCAAGGTATAGGAGCATACGCACCATACTTAACTCAAGCAGGACAATATCAAACAGGTATAGGAAGTTTTGCTGGTTTACCTACTAACATGATGGGTGCACAAGATTATTTACAAGCAGCTCAAGATCAATCAGCAATTTCTCAAGGTCAGATTGGTCAAGCTTTAGCTCAATCACAAGCAGCGGCAGCACAACTTGGTATATCAAGAGATCAAATTGCTAATCTACAAGCTCAATCTGCAGCTCAAGCAGGTTTTTCAGGACCACAAGCTTATCAACAATTTATGTCTCCATATCAACAAGATGTTATTGACGCTACACTTGGTGAGTATGACAGACAAGCAGCTAGAGGACTAACAGGTATAGGAACACAAGCAGCTATGTCAGGAAATTTAGGTGGTGGTAGAGAAGGTGTAATGAGATCAGAATATCAATCAGAGTCAGATAGAAATAGAGCATTATTAAATGCACAATTATTACAACAAGGATTTGGTCAAGCACAAGGTGCAGCTAATACAGCTTTTGGTCAACAAGGACAATTGTATGGTAACCAACAAGGTATATTTGGTAACCAACAACAACTATTTGGTGGTGAACAACAACTATTTGGTAACCAACAAAACATATTTGGTAACCAACAACAATTATTTAATAATCAAAATCAATTAATGGCTGGAGCTAATCAATTAGGAGCTGATCAACAAAGAATGGCTCAACTAGTTCCACAATTACAAGGGTCAGATATTTCAACATTGGGTCAAGCTGGGCGCGGCCAACAATTGTATGAACAATCTGTTCTTGATCAACAAAGAGAAGCTAACAGACTTGCAGCATATGAACCATACGAAAGACTTGGTTACATGGGTGCTGGTATGGGTAACGTTATGGGTGGTGCTATGGGTCAATACACTTCACAAGTTACACCTAATCAATCGCCGTTGCAGCAGGCGTTAGGAATAGCTTCACTAGGATTAGGAGCATACAAAGCTTTTGATAGGCCGTAACATGTATAATAGAACTTTAAATAGACCTATGTTTAGACGTGGCGGTAGAGCCGGCGGTGGTATCATGACTGGTGTTGAAAGACAAGGTTATGATAACGGAAAAAGAGTAGAAAAACTTGAGCAAGAAACTTCATTTTTAGATAAAGCTATAGGAGAAAGACCAGAAATTAAACCGTATCCATACAAAGGATCTGATTTTTTTATGGGACTGGGTGCTAATATTTTAGCTCAACCAGGTGGACAACCTATATTTCAAACAATAGGTAAAGCAGGGATAAATCCATTAAAAACATTATCTGCACAAAACCTTGCTGATTATGGTAATCAGCAAAAAAATGAATTGGGTAAGTATCAAGATAGAAGAGATCTTATAATGCAAACTTATAAAAACCTAAGTGACGAAGATAAAGACGCATTAATAAACAGAGCAGAGCAAATGGTTGAAGCTGGTAGATTTAAAACTGTGCAAGAGGCATTACAAGTATTAGTTCCAACATATAGAAAAGATGCTAGTCCACAAGAAATTGAAAGAAAAGAAAAACTAGACACAGAAAAATTAAATATAAATAGAGTTGACGACCTTGTTAAAATATATGAAATAGGTCGACCAGACGCTGTAATATTAGATGGTTTTTTTAATGATATTGAATCACAAAAATTTGAAGTACCACATGACCCTGAACAATACTTTATTGATGACAGTGAAGTAGGTAGAGGACAAACTGCTACAGAGAAACGATTAGTTATTAGAGATTATGATCCAGAAAAATCAGATTACAAAGAAGGCAGAGTCTACATAGATTTTATAACTAAAAAAGCATTTGTTAAACAAGGACAATTTTTTATTCCATACGAAGAATACATATCGGAAACAATTTCAACAGACTAGGAGGCTAAATGGTATTTGGATTTGACCCTCGTAAACTTGTCGAAGAAGACCAAGAAGATAAAAAGAAAGAAGTCAAAGAAGCTGTTGATTCTGTATTAACTTTTGAAGAAGAAGCAGAAAAAAACGAAGCCTTTATACGTAAACAAAGTAATATATCAAACGCATTTGACACTGCATTTAAAACATTAAGAGAGCATCAGTTTCAAAAAAAACATGGTGAAGATGCATTTATTGATGAAAAATTAAAAGAAGATCCAGAATACAGAGACTCTAGAAAATTTTCCGACGCAGAAAATAAAGAATATTTTCGTAAAGAAATGGAAAGTATGCGTGGTATCATGGAAGGAGTTAAGTTGGATTTTTCTACTGGAAATACAATTTATCCTGAAGATGATAAACTAAATGAAAATCAAAAGAAATTTTTTAAAAAAGGTAAATACAAAACTCTTGCAAGTGAAGCAGGTGAAACTGATGAAGAGCCACCTTTTAAATTTACAACGGAACAACCAGGATCTGGTGGTTTTATATATACTGAGTCAGCTGGCATACCTTTTGAAAATGAAGTAGGTATAACAGAATCTATTATATCTGGTGTGGGTTCCGGTGCAATTAAAATACCAAAAGGTTTTATTAATCTTGGAGCAATGGTCATGGATTATTTAGGTGAAGAAGGAATTCCTGTAGAACAAAGTAAAGTTGCACAGTTAGAAAACTGGTGGGACAAAACTATGTTTGGTATGATTGAAAAAGAATTAGATAGTAAAGCTAAAGAAAGAGCAGTTGGTAGAATTACAGAATCATTGGTACAATTATATGGTGGTTGGAAAGCGGTTGGATCTGCTGGTGCTAAAGTAACCGACAAAGCTTTTGAAATGTATAACAAAGCAACGTCAGCTATAAAAAAGAAAAAATATTTAAGAACTGCTGGTAACAAAGATGGTTACAAGCTAGCTAAAGAAGTAGAAAAATGGAACAAACTATCAGGTAAACAAAAATTTGTAGGACTATTTGTAGGAGGTGGTGTTACGGGTGGTGTAGTTTACGATGCAGAAAACATAGGTACGTTTGGTGATATATTTTTTGATGAAGGTGAACTTACAGCATTAGATAGAGATGGAAAAAGAACAGCTAAAGATGATGCTATGAGAATGTTGTATAACAAATTAAAATTTTCAGGTGAGATGGGTTTTCCAATCATACCTGCTGTAGTGGGTGCGGGTAAAGTTGGTAAAAGTATACTAGATGCAAGTGTAAAAAGAGCAGGACAAGCGACTAAATTTGATAAGTTTATAGAAAAATATTTTGCAAGACCGTTAAGATCTAGAGGACCTTTTCCAGAAGAACAGTTTCAAGGTATGCAGAGACTAGAAGGTAAAAAATCTTCTGCTAATTTATTGTCAACAGACTATCTTAAAAACATAGACGAAATCACAAAACAAATTTCTAAGTATTCACAACCAGCTGCCAATAGTTCTGGCATGACAACTGAGTTATCTGATCTAATTATAAAATTAATTAATAGAGGTAACTTAGGTGTTAAAAATGGTAGGGTGGTTGTCAAAGGTTTTGATGATGCATCACTAGATACTTTTTGGACTGACATTACTAAAAAATTAAATGTAAAACCTGAAGACGCAACAGCATTAATAGATCAATTAATGAATGTACACACATCATGGGCTCAGTTTCTTAATGCAGTATTGAAAGGTAAAAACTTAAACGTTGCACCGAAAGAATTTGTGCAACTTATGAATGAAAGAATTAAAAGTAGTTTAAGTTCTGAGTACAAAATTTTTGGTGAAAAAAGTTTAAAACCTATAACAGAGTATGCACCATCTAATAGTGTAATAGATCAAGTAGCTGACATATTTGTTAGAAGTGCTAGAGCTAATGGTAAGACATTAAAAAAAGAAGACGCACAATTAATTGTAAAAGATATTGTTAAAAACGTTGAACTAGATCCACAAACATTTAGTCCTATTTTTAGATTTGAAGCATCTGACATTGCAAAAGACAAAGCACTAATTACAAAAAACATATCAGAAAATATAACGGGCGGTGGTAAATTTAAAGCAGATAAAAAAGGTGGGTTAATACAAACTAAATCAGACCTTGCTGCATTCAAAGCTTTGTTTGGTGAGTTTAAAAATGCTAACTCAATCATAGCTAATGTGACCACGGACCTTGCAGAGATAGCATCAAGAGATAGATTTTATAATGTAGTTAAAGAAGGATCAGACGCTTTAATTAAAAAAGGTGAGATAGGTATTGTCTATCCAACTTATAACTCAGCTAGAAAAGCTTTTGGATTAGATGCAGAAATTGTTGATGCATCAAGAGGTTTACAACTACCACAAAAATTAGGTGAACAAGCTTACACAGTTCCAATCAACGGTATGTTTACAACTAAAGAGATAGCTGATGGTTTAACAAGAGGTGCGGCTAATACTATGGGAAGTATAACAAAAAACATAGCATATCAATACGCAGTTATGGTACCTAAAGGTTTAATTCAAGCCGGTAAAACAGTTGGTGGTCCATTTACTCACGCAAGAAACTTTTCATCGGGTGCAGTAACGACTGTGTCTATGGGTAACATAACTCTTCTTGCTACTAACCCTGGTTTTATTTTAAAATCTTTAAAAACTGCATTTAATACTTTGCAACCACAAATACTTTATAGAAACAGACCTGGTGCAAAAAGTATAGATAAATACGTAAATGAATCTGAGTTTGCAGATGCATTAAAAGGTGAAGGTGGTCAAGCTTTATATAGATTTTTATTAGAAGAAGGCATGGTAAACCAAAGTGCTATCTACAGAGATGTAATGGGTCTAATTGAAGACACAGCTAAAACAGGTTTCTTACAAAAAATGTGGAGTAAACTAGGTAATAAAACAAAAAGATTTTTAAAAGGCGCACAAGATATGTACATTGCAGAAGATGACATATGGAAAATATTTAATTTTTTAGCAGAAGATTTTAAAATAGCTAGAGCATATGAGTCAGCTTTAAAAAGTGGTAAACTTAAAAAGTTAGGTATGAAAATGCCAAGTAGATTAGAAATAATGAAAATGGCAACTAAGAATGTTAGAGAAATGTTACCTAACTATGCATACGTGTCAGAATTAGTACAGGCTTCAAGAAGATCACCACTTGGTAACTTTGTATCATGGCCCGCAGAAATTATTAGAACATCAGGAAACATAATGTCTGGTGCTAAAAAAGAAATACAAAATCCAATCTTAGCTAGAATAGGTTATGAGAGAGCTGCTGGATTTGCAACAACAATAGGTATTCTTGGACCTGCAGCTGTGTGGGGAGCTAGTCAAGCGTATGGATTTACTAAAGAAAAACTTATGGCGTTGAGAGAGTTTATTCCATACTTTTCAGAAAACTCTACGGTCTTACCTGTGTATGAAAATGGTAAATACAAGTACGTAGATTTTAGCAGAGCATTTTTTTATGATGTAGTAACTGCACCAGTTCAAACTGCGTTTACAGAAATGAATAGAAGAGAAGATGAAGGTGTAATACCTAGTCTTGCAATAGGTTTAACAAAAGCATTTGCACAATTAGCAGATCCATTTGTATCAGAATCTATTTGGATTAGTGGTGTAGCAGATTTATATTTTAGAAAAGGTGTAACTAAACAAGGTCAAAAAATTTGGAATGAAAGAGATGGGTTAGGTACAAAAGTAGCTAAAGCTATTGGACATTTAACTAAGTTATACACACCAGGTTCTGCAGTGCAACTTGAAAGATTGTATAGTTCCATTACAGGAAAAACAATTAAAGGTACAGAGTATGAAGTCTCAGACGAATTATTAGGTTTACTGGGATTAAGAAAAGCACCCGTAGACATACCTAGATCTATGGAAATAATGATTGGGCAATTTAGAAAAGCTGAAAGAAATGAAAGAGGTTTAATTTATGCAGGCACACTAACAGGTGACCCTGTAAAAGATGACAATTTAATTATAAAACAATTTATATTTGCAAACAAACAAAGATTAGAAACGTTTGAAGTAATGAGAAGACAGTATGATGCTGCTAAACTTTTAGGTATGAAAGAAAAAGAAATTAGACAAATTTTTGACGACAGAGGTATGATGCCATTATACAAAGCAGTTAAACGAAATAAATTTAATCCATTTGGTGTTACTGATGGTATGAAAGATGCCTACGAAAGATTAGCAGATAAATATAATATACCTAACCCATTATCTAAAAGAATATTAAAAAGAATTAACAAAATAGAAAAAAAATTAAAAAAACAAAGATTAAACAAAGACTTTATAATAGATGAAGAACGATATCTATTTAACGAACAAAACATTATACAAAAAGGTATTGATTTATTTAAACAAGAAGAAAAAACTAAACCTTTACCAAAAGGATTTAGTCAAAAAACACCACAACCTGTTATAAATAATAATACAATGGCTCAACAAAAAGATCCAACAACTAACTTGACACCTAATCAAGAGGCGTTATTATCACCAACAGAAAAGGTAATAGCAAGTAGAACATAATGAGTAAAAACGCATTACAAAAAATAGAAGATCATGAGAAGCTTTGCAGAATTATGCAGAAGCAGACGCATGATAAAATTCACAAAATAGAAAATCAAATACACAGATTAGAAAAAATTGTATTAGTATCCGCAGGTATGTTAATCATGGGTATGGCTAATATGATTTTTATGTTATTATCAAACACTCAATAAAAAATTATGCAACTATCGCGAAATTTTTCTCTTCAAGAGCTTATTAAATCAGATACTGCCATACGTAAGGGTATTAATAATAACCCTAACTCAGGTCAGATAGAAAAATTAAAATCACTTTGTGAAAATATTTTACAGCCCGTGCGTGATCATTTTGGCAGAGTAAAAGTAACATCGGGATTCCGTAGTGAAGATTTATGTCTTGCCATAGGATCGAGTCGGAACAGCCAGCATGCTAAAGCTGAGGCAACAGACTTCGAATGTGTTGGCGTCGACAACGCTGAAGTAGCTGATTGGATTAAAATGAACCTTGAGACAGATCAATTGATCCTCGAGTTCTACACTCCCGGTGAACCCAATTCGGGCTGGATACATTGTAGTTGGATACCTGAAGGAAGACGTGAACAATATATGCATGCATATAAATCAGAAGGTAAAACAAAATACAAACCTATAATTGGTAAAGCAAAAGATCTAGTTTAGATCCAATCTTTTAACTCTTCACCCATAACTTCAGATGCAATATTTATTTTATTTCTTAAAGCCTTCACAATCTTCTCATCGACCGTGTCCTCGCAAATCAGATCGATGTAAGTCACTGTTTTTTCTTGTCCTATTCTGTGTGCTCTGTCTTCTGATTGGAGCCTCTTTTCTAGATCATAGCCGTTAGAATAATAAATAACAGTATTAGCTTCAGTGAGTGTAATACCATAACCACCTGTTTGAGGTGTACCTATAATAAATCTACACTTAGGATCATTTTGAAATTTACGTATGAAGTCTTGTCGATCTTCTTGTGGCGTTAAACCATAGTAATGAACATAAGAATCTGGACCATATACTTTAATTATTTTTTGTATAATTTCACCCACACTTAATTGATAGTTAGCCCATATAATAACTTTACCATCTGTGTCTTCTAAAATAGACATTAATTCATTGAGTCTGTTACTATCTACTTGTTGAGTAGTACCATCATCAGCGGTTACATAACCACATGTAATTTGATGTAGCCTCATTAGTTGTGTTAACACAGTCATAGTAGTTGTAACTTTACCGTTTAAATATGCAATAGCTTGCTCTTTCATTTGTTCATAAACTTTCTTTTGATCTGGTGTTAATGTTACATGACGTTTAATAAATACTTTAGGAGGTAAATCTAAACAATCTTCTTTTAATACTCTATAAGAAAACTCCTTAACTTTATCGGATAACTCACCTAAGTTTTGAAATTTATCTACTACTTGTATAGATCTTCCTCGAATATGCATGGTCTTCATTTCTGCATAACGGTTACGAAACGCGTAGTATGAAGCAAAGTCCAATAACCACGGATCAAGGAACTCGGATTGCGTATATAAATCTAATGGATTTTTTGTAATAGGAGAGCCTGTCATTATTCTTTTATACTTAGCATCTAAACCAATCTTAATAATATTTTTAGTACGTCTAGCGGTAGGAGTTTTAATTGTAGTTGACTCATCGATAGCCATTAAAGTTTTATGAGAGTTAATAAACTTAGCTGCAAACTTAACACCTTTTTCTGTTGACAGAGCTTCAACATTCATAATTAAAATATGTATTGCACTTTCTATTTCAAATAGACTTTCTAATTTTTCTTGTTGTGTTTTTGTAATATTTGGCTGCCACAATACAGACACATTCTCTATATGATCTGGTAAGTGTGTAGGTAATTCTTGTTCGTACCAAGTTTTAACAACACCTTTAGGTGCAATAATTAAAGCACCATCAATCTTGCCTTTGTCATATAACATAGCAACATTATCAATTAATACTTTTGTTTTACCTGTACCCATTTCCATAAAGTAAGCATAGTTTTCTTTATTCCACGATTTTTCTAACGCAGTTAATTGATGTGCGTAAGGTTTTGTTTTAAATTTATAGTTCATAAATATTTTCTTCTTTCTGTATTGACTTATATATAATCAATGTTATATAGTTTGTCAATGTCAGAAAGTATAGAGTACGAAAAAATAATAAAAACACATACGCCTGTCGTATATGTTATTCAACACATTCCTGGAACACAAGCAGGCAATCCTAAAATAAATATTATGGGTGCGTCTAGTTATGGACAGTTTAAATTTTTACTTCCAGAATTTTCTCAAATGATTTTTTCTCCTGGCCCATTAATTTTTAAATTAAGAAAAGGTTTAAAAAATTTTAAAGTCGGAGATTATTTATTGCTTACAGGAGATCCTGCAATTATTGGTGTTGCATGTTCTATTGTTTCTGATATTACAAATGGTAAATACAATGTATTGAAGTGGGATAAACAAGAAAGAAAATATTATCCTATTGAGATTAATCTATACGAGAAAGGAGAAATAGATGACAATTAATTTTGAACAAGACCAACAAGATGCAATGAGTAAAACTGAAAACATTCAGTCTCTTGCAGATCAAGTATCAATGTTAGAGGGGTTGCACAAAAGAATAGAGGCAAGCGAAACTAACATTAAAGATTTAAAAAAAGAATACCAACGTATATCAGGTGAGGTTATACCAACCATGATGTCCGAGATGGGTTTAGCAGAATTAAAACTACAAGATGGATCACATCTTAAAGTTTCAACGACGTATCGTGCTACTATTACAGAAGCAAATAAAGAGACGGCGTTTAACTGGCTTCGTAACAATGGATTAGGTGATATTATTAAGAACGAGATCTTGGTATCATTTGGTCGTAACGAGGATAACAAGGCAGCAACATATGCTGAACTTGCGAAGGGTCAAGGGTTTCAACCGACACAAAAGATGAA
>WLWE01002143.1_pt1 | contig 13212 bp, 18 predicted proteins | sample 6718301 | NCBI WGS metagenome assembly WLWE01 (sample SAMN12718691, study PRJNA515312) | sponge metagenome | isolation source: marine sponge | host: Mycale hentscheli | place: New Zealand: South Island, Marlborough, Capsize Point | collected 2003-05-01 | reverse complement strand
TTTGGGTCTATTTTTGATAATAATTCTCTGCTTATTTTATAACCTTCTAATGAACAATCATGCCAAGTTTTAAATACTCCGTGTGGGTGCATAACGCCTGGACATGTGTTTGAAAGAAAACTGCACATATGTAAAACTAATAAAAATTTCATTAAAATCCTATATTTACCTATAATATCCCAACTTATTATTTACTTGCATATCCCATGAAAATAGTTATATATCATGAGATGTTTTTTAAATTAATTAACAAAGAGGTTATCATGAAAAACAAAGAAGAGAAAGCTGCAATGACAGCAGCTGAAAAGCTTGGTGAAGCTTTGGTATTACACCCTGAATGGGAAGTTAAACCAAAGAGTGTTGCTATGACTCATGTCTTTTCAGTTACATTTAATGAGTCAACAAAAGAATTACACCTTGAGGTGAATGGTGAACATTACCGAACTTCAAGATGTAAAGATATCCTGAGTGGAAAAATAAAATTTCACGAAGGACTTAACGCGATAGTAAGTAAGTTTAACTTGTGGAGGTTTGATGAACCAAAGACTAAAAACTAAATCAGACTCACCTGTGTTTAACGAATGGGCTACACGTGTAGATAACATCTTGATGCAAGTTCCAACTGTATCGGCCAACGGACACATGCCACTTGAATATTCAGATGATGAGTTTCAAGGTGCAATGAAAAAATTGCAACAATGTGCTATGCGTTTTGAAGACATGCCTGTTTACCCGATCAATGAAACGATTGCATCAAAATTAATATATGATCAACTCCAGGAGGCTAATGACAAAGCAGATTATTAGTTTTTTGTTTTTGATGTCTTTATTAATAATACCCCCAAAAATTATTTTAATATTATTATTAATTTTAGTATTTAAATAATACTCTAAGAAATATGATTGTAACAACAAATATGATTTGACATATATATATATTTTTAATTGTATTAGTTGATGATGGTTGTAAATCATAACATATATAATAGGGTCCAAACCATGTTTTTGTATTCCATAGGTGTCTTTCCAATTTAGTTAAGAAACATCCTCTAAAATAAAAATTAGATAGTAAAATAATAGACCATAAAGCAATAACAATATAAAATGTATATGATATAGGTGTGAATAATAAAATATATAATGATATAATTTGAAATATTAAATGAAGTATGAATACAATAAATCCATTAAATTTTGCATTATTTGAAATGATTTGCAATTTATTTTCGAAATAAAACAATAAATTTTTAAGTTGTGATTTAGTACATTGAAACATATTATAATGTACTAAATAAATTTAGTTATTTTTCTTTAAACATGAAAATAATAGTTTAATAATATAATTAACACAAGATTCTGTTTTATTAATATTAAGTTTGCCCTTAGATGCATCAACAATAATATCTATAATATTAGAAGCATCATTTTCAAGAAAATGAACAAGTTGTTCTTCATTAGTAACTTGAACAGATTCTAATTTTAAAATAGAAACAAGTGCTTGAATAACTAAGTCTTTTTGATTAGTACCTTTCATTTTAGATTTTTCAACTGTTTCCATACCAATAATAAGTAATTGAAATAAGTGTTGTTTATTAATTGATTCATTAACTGGGAGTTGTTTCATGATACTTTCAGTAACAAGAGTAAGTATTTCATTGTTGGATGAATCAATAAGAGATGTATATTCAGGTGTTATTGAAACATCGATAGTACTAGCATTAGTATCAATAGATGTTGTTTTATGATCCATTATATATTTGTAGTAATATTACTTTTAAATAGTTTAATAGAAATTTTGTATATACTGTTGAAGATAATTTTGCGAATCTTGAATATTATTAAATTTTTTATAAAATGAATAATTAGAATTATTTAAGGGTAATACTAAATGAATGTTTGATTTATCTATTTGAATATTAATTTCAGATAATTCTTCATATTTTTTATTCATAATAATACCGTTATTAGTTGTATTAATAAAATTCCAATTATTATTTGTTAGAGGTGATAAAATATTTTTAAATGCATCCATAGTATTATTTGTCATTGTTTGTTATGTAAATATAGTATGGAAACTTTAAATGTTTTTTTAATTAATATAGCATGTATATTAATTAAAAGTATTGTATTATCACCCGACGCAGGACTCGAACCTGCAACCCCCAGATTAGAAGTCTGATGCTCTATCCAATTGAGCCAGCCGGGCAAAGGTGTGTTATTTATATTAGTTTTTTAGTTTTTTAGTTTTTTAGTTTTTTAGTTTTTTAGTTTTTTAGTTTTTTAGTTTTTTAGTTTTTTAGTTTTTTAGTTTTTTAGTTTTTTTGCTTTAAGACGAATTTATAAAGTAAAATAATAAAGATTGTTCCTAAAATAATACCAAATGCATCAATAATAGGATTTTCAATAAGTTTAAAATGACCTTCCAGATGATGAGAAATAAAAGATGAAATAAATATAGAAATACTTGCGGCCATTCCACCAGTAGCTAATTCAGCCATAGGTAAATCAAAATGATATTTATTAATTAAATGTTTTTGAAATGTTTCTTCACCAATTAAAAATATACTAGCATCAACTATACCGAATATAATAGTGGATAAAATAGAGATAATAAATAAATTGACAGAGATCATATATAAAATATAAGTATTTAATATTTTTTAAATTTATAAAATCGCTCTCAAAAGGGATCGAACCTTTGACCTCACGATTAACAGTCGTATGCTCTAACCAACTGAGCTATGAGAGCTTTGAATAGTTTAATGACATATTCAGGTCATCTATACTTACCCATAATCTAATTTTATATTTATATGCATATGTAAAAAGCCCCTCACCTCGCTTTATACTGTGAAACACTACACTTCCGTCATTTAACTCAAAACTTGTCACATTGCTCAGAGGTTTAATTTTGTTAAATAATCGGCACCCATCTAGCTCTTAACCGGGCTTGGGAATATGTTCCTCCATTACCACGCAAATCCTACACCCGTGTATTAAGCCCCCCTTCTCCCCTTATCACGCTTAATACTGTGAGACACCATTTATTGGGGTATTGTCCCTCCATTTCCCTGAGACTTCTGGGTACTAGCCCAAGGGATTGTCTCTTCCCCAGGTCTCACTGGGAATCGAACCCAGATTGCGGGAATCAAAACCCCGAGTGATGACCATTACACTATGAGACCATTGCAATATATTGCAATATATTTACTATCTACAGTTATAGTTTTAATTAAATATTTAAAAGGTAATAATTGCTGTATGTAGATATGAATGTTGTTTTTGTCCGGCACAATCATCCAAAGCCAGTTATTGCTCAGAGTGGGGTTCGAACCCACGCATCCGAAGATAGCAGATCTTAAGTCTGCCGCCTTAGACCACTCGGCCATCTGAGCATAATAAAGATGATTGAAACTTTTTATGTGGTTTCATCACATATCACCCGATGTGGGGCTTGAACCCACGGCCACACGCTTAAAAGGCGTGCGCTCTACCAACTGAGCTAACCGGGTGTTATACCACTCAGCCATCTGAGCATAATAAAGATTGTTTATGGAACAATCAATAAATCCAGCTGTTCAGGTGCGGGCTCGAACCGCAGACCTTCGGCTCATAAGACCGATGCTCTAACCAACTGAGCTACAGGAACAAAGCTCCCTGTGAGAATTGAACTCACGACCTTCAGTTTACAAGACTGACGCTCTACCACTAAGCTAAAGGAGCTTATAAAAAAGAAGTACTATGTGCTTAATAATAAGTTAAAAATAATATTTAATTTGATTTATTAAATTGCTGTATGCACAAAGAGATAGTCCCATACTACCATTACAATATCTATTACAATAATGGCTTTATATTGTATTTGGTATAATTAAATAAGTTTTAAAATATATTGAAAATATATAATAATGAGCAAGGAAGATTCATTAGTATTTCAAATTTTTTTATATTTTATTTTAATTGTAAAATTAGCATTTTTAGTAACAATGATATTAGGTCTTAGTGCAAATTATAAAAATAATAAAGAGGATGAAGAAAAATATAATGAACTAAAAGAAAGTTTGCATAATCTGTTTACACTATGCATGGGTATATTATTGTTACTATTATTTAATCCTAATACAACACAAATAGTATGTGTAAAAGGACATACAAAAGTATTTTTATTTATTTTTGGTGCATTATCCATAATAACTTTGATTGAACAATTCAAAAAAAGTGAATCGTAACAAAATTGAAGTGTTTTTTTCGATATGGTCGTATGCATCTTAAAAAATTTCTTCAAAAATGGAGTTCAATAGTTTCGTAAAGCAAGCCGGATTAGAGGCAAAAGAGTATCAGAGTAAGGGGGTAGAGTGGTGTGTATCTAGAGAGAACAGTGACGAATACTGTCAAGGTGGTGTAGTAGCAGATGAGATGGGTTTAGGTAAGACCATTATGATGATCGGAACCATTTTAGAGAACTTTTGTATGCCTACATTAATTGTATTACCTGTTGCACTATTAGAGCAATGGAGGGAACAGATTCAACAAACAACTGGGCATAACTGTTTTGTATATCACGGAGCCGTTAAAAAATTGGTAAATAGTTTGAATATTCAAAAAATTCCCATCGTATTGACTACATACGGAACATTAGTATCCGATAGTAAAAAAGAAAAAAAATTACAACAAGTGCAATGGAGTCGTATAGTATATGACGAAGCACATCATCTAAGAAATAAACGAACAAAGGTATATGGTGCAGCTAGAAGCATGACTAGCAAAATAACATGGTTGATTACTGGTACACCGATTCAAAATCATATCAATGACTTGTATTCACTACTTGATATTCTAGGTATTAGTAATAAAGTATACACAAAAACAAACAATTTGCGATTTATCATGGAGAACATAGTGATGAAGCGAACAAAGAAGGAGGTGGGTATACAACTACCTGAAGTACATTACAATAGATTAATTACATCTTGGAAAAATGAAAACGAAAGGGATTTAACTGCAGATATTCATGAAAATATATCAACTGACAAAAATATGATGTTGGCGATGATGATGTTTGAACGAATGATGTGTATATATCCAGGATTGATAAATGAAAAAAATCTAAAAACGCTTAATGATATGGGAGTTGGTCTAGACAAGACTATTATTCCTGCGCACAGTAAGATGGATGATGTGATCAAAAAGGTGATCGAGAGAAAAGACAATAATAATAGGAAGATCATATTTACTACATTTAAAGATGAGACAGATTACATCAAGAAAACGCTAGAGGATGTTGGTATGACTGTCGAATATATCGATGGAAGAGTTACAAAGCGACAAAGAAAGGTGATATTAGGAGATGCATTAGATGTGCTTATATTGCAAATAAAGACAGGTAATGAAGGTTTGAATTTACAGAAGTACAATGAGGTGTATTTCGTAACACCCGACTGGAATCCGCAAGTAGAAGAACAAGCTATTGCTAGATGTCATAGAATAGGACAGACTAAAGAGGTACATGTCTTCAGATTCGTAATGAATGGTTTCACAGATGATGATAGTAGTTCAAATATTGAGATGTACTCAGAGCAAGTTCAGAAGGCGAAGAGAGAAATTGAGGAAAAAATGTATGTAGAGGTAGATACAAGGTAGATATTTAATTATAATTAACTTTAAATAATTTTATTTTTTTTTGACTTAAAAAGAAAAGGAGAGTAAATATAGTAATAGAGTAGAACCCATTTTATTACTATATTCTCTCGGTTTAGCTCAGGGGTAGAGCATTTGACTGTAGTAGTTGTAAAGAACACTTTATGTAGTGATCGAAATGTCGCTGGTTCGAATCCGGCAACCGAGAATAATATTAATTTATTTTTTAATATTATTCATAAAATAATTAAACAATAATATCATAGAAATTATCATCGTCGTGGTCTTCATTATTAGAAGCACCGATCCATTTGTTATGTCTAACAGGTTTATCAATAAGTGATAATTTTTTTACATTTTTACTAGCACTGTTATATATATGATTAATAAAGCTATTATCTACCCAACTGCCATCATGAAACAGTCTTAATATGCAAGGGCAACAATAAAATAAATAGCCCATATTTCTTTTAATCTCTCCCTGTTTTAATTCATCTTCTAATATAGCATCAATTTCTAAATAAGCAACTGATAATGCAACAATAGATTCATATATAGTATTTTTTTTTTCAGAAAATTTCATTTTACTTCTTCTGAATTTTTCCATTTCCTCTTCTATCATATTTTTAGAACCAGTGCTAAGATCATGTGTTTTTTCTAGAATATCAGAACAAGTTGACATACATTGTCTAATTTGTCTTAAATTATTTCTATATAACCACAATTTAATAGTTAAAATTAATTTATAATCTTCAATCATCTTTATAAGTGAGAATACATTAATACTGTATGCTGTAGGATATCTATTTCTAATTGTTCTTGGAACTTCAAATTGATTGGTTTCTTTAATTTCCTTAATTTTTTTTTGAACATCGGCAATTTCTTCTAGAATTTTATTCATAAGTTCTTTCTGATGTCCAGTTTCTTCTGCATTTAACTCGATAATTGCCTTTTCACTTTCTTCAATTTGAATTTTTTTAAAATCATCAAAAAAGGCATCTATTTTTTTCTTTCTCTCCTTTTTTTCTACTTTGTATTCTAATTCTATATTATATAAATCATTGTGTAAAGAATTTTTATTAAATGAACTACTTGACATCTTAACACCAATTTCGTCTAACATTTTATTTATTTCTTCCCTTGAACCATTTAACTTATCGATTTTGTTTTTTTCACCAGAAATACCAATAATGTCATGATCAATACTTTTAATCTCCGTCATTAATTTTTGTTTATCTTTTTTGAATTTATTTTTAAATTCTTCCAATTCCGTTATATTTGTTTTTACACCTTCTTCTATTCGTTTTCTAACATTCTGTTTTGCTTCTAACATTTTTTTTTGTTCTCTTTCTGGTCTTGTATTAAAATTAAATGCAGCAGAACTAAATAATAGTGATTTACCCGAAAAAAACATAATATGGCTTTGTAATTTATCATATTGATGAGCAGAAATTTTATGTGCTTCTGATGCTGCATCTAACTTTAAATAATTTATAATTGATAAAAGAAATGCACTGAATGCGGTAATACATGATATAATAAACTGGGCGTTAGGAATTCTCTCTTCCGCACCACTTAATACTGATGCTGTTGCAGATATTAATATAGTAGGAATCATTAAATAATTTAACCATGTGGATGTATAGTAACTAGATTCAGTGTAAAGCATTTTCTGACTGTTTAAATAACTAGCAATAATATCCAAGTGTGTAGATGTTAAAGAGACTAAATTTGTAGAAAAAGTATCATTTACAAATTTTTTAATATCATCTATATCATGCCAGTTAATTTCTAATCTTGATAATATACCCACCAATTGAGAGTTTGTTATATCTTTATTTACTAAATTAACCAAACTATCATTCCATGTTTGTAGTTTTTTTTCATTACTATTATGCTCTGTATATTTAGTATCGCTTGTTGTAGAGTCTTCTTCAGAAATATCTATATTAGAGTTTAATATAACCATTTTTTTTTTGGAGTTGTGTTTTTTATTTGTTGTATATCTCTCTATATTTTCACATTCTTCTTCTATAGTCTTTAATTTGCCCTTTATTTCTTCTCCACCACTATCACTATCTGAATCATAAATAGGTTTTTTATATTCATATTGAACATCATGTATATTTGTTTTAGTAGGAATATACATAGGAGCAGCCATTGTTGTAAAATGTGTATGTTCAGTGTCAGGTGAAGTTATGTTATTATATCTAGCCGATCCAACTGATTCAGGTGATACAACTGGCGACGGGTTATAAATATCAATATTAGATCTAACTGATCTAACTGATTCAGGTGATACAACTGGCGACGGGCCATTGTTGTAAATATCAATATTAGATCTAACTGCTGGCGCAGTAAGTCGACCTCGTGATGGTTTATATTTTGTATTGGATTCATCGATATTAGTATTATCAGGATGGGTTGGTGCAGTAAGGCGGGCATGTGCGGCGAACTCCAGGGAATTCTCATCGATATTAGTATTATCAGGAGGGGATGGTGGGCGCAGACCATCCGTATCATTGACTTCTTTACTAACAGGGGAGTGCGCGCGGGAAGACTGGGGTAAGGAGTTATTAACATTATATATAGTAAGTGGCTTACTCATAATATCTGCAAAATTTTTAACGTTTATACATATTGGTTCATAAAATGTATTTTTATCCCATTCATCACTCATTAGTAAAACAAGTTTATTTATATATTCTCTGTCGTATTCATTAGTATTCTTAAATACATTCTGAAGAGAATCAATAACCCAAGGCGCAGGAGTGTTAGTTTTGTAATTATATGGATCTCCATCTTCATCTGAAGTTTGTTTAGAAAACCAATCTTCTAGTGATTCGACTAATGATCCATTTAACGGAAGTTGGTATTTTTCTTTAATAAATATTTGAAATCGCTGTAACCACGGAACAACATCATGTAGAGGCGGGTCAGCGGGATCAAACATCAATTCTTTGAAGCGATCAGGTAGTGGTATATAACTATTTTCATTAGATTTGTCGTCTTTTTTATCAGGTGTTATTGAAATATTATTATTTGATAAATCAATATTCATATGTTTATAAATAATATTATTATTTTATAAGTTAAATGTATAATGAAAACAATAAAAAATTATAAGACCAAAGGTTAGGCTAAACTAAGCCCAAAAAGAAGTGAGAGAAACACTATGTTGAAAAAATGCGGAAAAAAATGTTTTTTAGGCCCTAATAAAAGTTTTCCAATTTGTAATAAAGGAACATGTAAAATTAATAAAAAAGGTATAAATTCAGCATATGTAAGAGCAAGGCAATGGGGGAATGCTAAATCTACATATAAAAAATCAAAACCGCGTCACTCTAGAAAAACATATAAAAATATTGCAAATAAAGCAAAAAAAATGTTAAAAAAAATGTAAATTAATATATGAATAAATATTATAATGAATATATTTTGGTTTATACATTTGTTAATACCAATTTTTATAATATTTATGCCTTTACTACCAAATAAGTTATTATATAAAGTATTATGGTTTCCTATGATCATGCCAGTATTATGGTTAATATTTGATAAATGTCCATTAACTGCGCTTACTCCTGGATATGACGAGAGAAATAAAGAAACAAAAGAATTTTTATTACCATTATTAAAAAAATACATTTATAAAGATATGACTCGTGCAAAATGTGAACAATTATCCTTTGTAATAATTGGAATATCAATACTAGTATCGAGTTATAAGTTATTAAGAAAATGTAAGATATAGATTATTAATAAATATAATATTATTATTAATAATTTAATTTAATTTAAGCATTAACTGCAGCACGAGTGGGTTGGGACATTTTACCATTATAGTGTGTAGTACCACCTCTCATTCTCTTTGTATTTCTGGATTTGCGACAAAAGCTTCTTTTCTTTCCTTTTGTATATTTGCAACCAGATCTACCACGGCATGCAGCAGGACCCTTTCCACGGCATGGTGAAGCTCTTACGCGTTTAGCATATGATCTTTTTCTTGACAGACTGTGTCTTTTCATAGTTCTTGTTTTAACCATTTTATAATTTATATACAGATAATAATTAATTAACCTGTAGACCCAAATCCTCCCGCACCTCTTTCAGTAATTCCTAAATCATCTAAATTATCTACCATAATAACTTTAAAAAAGTTTAGTGATGGATGACATATTTGAAAATATCTATCTAACGCATTAACTGAATAATTAGAAAGTTGATAATCAATAATATCGATCATAGTAGTTAATGGGCCTCTATATCCTTTATCAATAATTCCCGTAGAATTTGCAAGTCTCATTGGAGTTTTACTAATAGAAGAGCGAGGAAATAAATAATATCCTTGTGGAATATTACCAGACCACATAGCTGCATGAATATTTAATGGAACCTTATTAGATATTTTTTTAGAAAATGTCAAGTTTTTCGGAAAGGCTAAATCAAATCCGGAATCATGAAATGGGTCATTAATTTTTGAGTTATGTTGATCAATTCTATCTCTATAATATGCGCGTAATGTAGATTGTTCCATAGGAACATAAATTTTAAGTAGATATGGTGATGTGTTTGTATAATTATCGATAGGCATTTTATTTATACAGTAATAAGTAAATAACCTTTAAATTTAAATTAAAAAGAAAATTGAAGTATTTTAAATGAATAGGTTCAATGCATAACTAGAAAACAGATTTCTTCCAAAAGTAATAATGCACCCGTTTAATCAGAGATTGTTGTGTACGGTGACGAGCCGTGATGAGAGATTTGCTACTCTTGCGATGAATGAGGCAGATAAGTCAAATATGAAATACCATAAGCACGGATGTGTTGCAGTGGTAGGTGGTCGTATTATAGAGCGAGGATATAACTCGGATAGATGTCAGTCGAGTGACGGATTTCTAGAGAATACATGCAGTTGTCATGCAGAAGTAGATGTTATGAGAAAGTTGGATAGGCGAATTAATAAGAAGAAGACCTTGCAGGTGTCCGGGCGGAATGTACGGTCGTGCTTTTTATGGGAAGGTAAGCCTATACGTCGTAAGAAAAGACAAGCATGGGGAGAAATTTAAAGACTCAGCGCCTTGTTCACAATGTTGTGCAGTAATGAAATCACTCCAAATAAAATACATAATATGGAGTAATTCTCAAGGATCATTGACAAAATGTCGCGTAAGAGATTACGAGACATCGCATGTGAGTCAAGGAAACAGGTTTTTAAATAGGGGGATGATACATAGAGAAGAGGTTTATTAATTAATATATTTAAAGTAAGTAATAAAAGATATTTTTTTACGGTAAATTCATCCTATACTCAGCACTAGAAGTAGAGTCAGGTTGTCCGGGTTTCCAATTACTAGGAAGAGCACCGTCGTCTTGTGCGTCCTGCCATGTTAAATAATTAACTTGACAACCAGCAAATCCTACTTCTGCATCACTTTTGGCTTGGGATCCAATGCGAGAACTATTAAATTGCGATCTAGTAGAATGATGTAAATTCATTGGGAAGGGTTGTTTATTATCACAAATAGGATTATATTTCTGTGTTCCTCCAGTACGAATATATTGTCCTTGTGACATAGCTGGCTGATTGAAGTTCTTAGCATATTTCATGCGAATATATTTTTTAGTACCAATATAATAGGAGCAAACATTTTTATTACCAGTACATGGTACAGGTGGAGGTGTATTTGGGTCATTAGTAACTTCAACAGTTGTGCCGCAATTACCATTAGATTGTACATTAGTGAAAACACAAGAGCCGTATTTTTTTGTTAAATTACTAATATAGGTGGCTTGATCACGAGTAAGTCTATAACTATTATCATCTTCTTGAACCCAAAAATTAGGATATTTACTCTTTGTCCATTTATATTTTGTATCTATCATACCAGCAGTATTTAATGATGAATTTTTAATAGACGGTAAACCAGCTGTAGTTAAAACTTCACGTTCACAACCTTTAACTACAACTAAAGCACCTAATACTTTTAAATGTCAATTTTATTGTAAATGTCAAGATTTAGATATGGAAGGTGTAGACCCTTATTTTGGTACTACTTCTGTTATAACTGATAATACTGTATTTGATTGTGAAGAATGTGAAGAATTAGCAGCAAATTATTGTGGCCATCTATCAGGCGATTGTGCATCGGTAGTCTTCACCACAGAATGTCAACCTACATCCATAACAGACCCAACACAAACTAATTACGCTAAATGGACTTGTGGGGGTGGTGGACAGAATTGTACTCAATGTACAGCGGAATTTATGTCAAATAATCCTGGAGTACAATGTCCATATACTTCATGTACTCATTGTGAAGCACAATCATATTACGATACTAGTAGTATGTGTTATTGTAACAATACTGGTCATCATAGATATAATTGTGGTCCTTTAGGTGATTGTATAATAGATAATAATGGACCTTACATGAGTTTAGGGGAGTGTGAAGATAGATGTAGTTGGTTTATACAAAATAATAATGGGGATAATACTAACACCACAAGAGGTAATTATGCTAACCCTATTTTAAGAAATACTAATATAAGTGGTGGGTATTAAAAAAGAAAATAATATTTAAAGATAAATGGCGACAGGGAATATTTTTATAAGTCAGAAGAATACTGTATACAGCCGAGAACATATTAATAGGGTATTGAAGGACGTATATCCTAATGAGAATGTAACTACCCATACCCTAAGGAAACTGTTCGGAATAAGGTATATCGAAATGTCTGTAAACAAGGATTCGGCTATGTCACATCTATCCCAACACTACGGACATAATAGTATTAATATTACCAAGACTTATCTAAATATCATTGATGAAACAATGGATGAATATGATGTATATAATAAGGTTGATAGAGAAGAATATACTATACATAATATAAAGGACTACAGGGATATAATACCAACTAAGACCATGGGTATATACTTTCTATATGGAGAGAATAAGGATGTATTATATATAGGTAAAAGTATTGACTGTATAAGACAAAGAATCAATCACCACTATGAACAAAATATATCTAACTACCTAACTAATAGTCAGAAGGAAAACATGTTAAGTCGTAGAGAAAATTATATGTATTTCTCTTATATCCCTATGGATAAAAAACTAATTGATAGTAAAGAAGTAGAGTATATAAAAGACTATGAACCTGTGTATAATAGAGAGTATCTTTATGGGCCATCTAATATATAATTCGTATATTGTAAAAATGAGATACAATAAAGAATATCAAGAAGAACATAAGAATAAATACACCTTCATCGATTGGGTATGTAAGTGTGGTAGTGAGAACAATATTAGATTTAATACACGTAGATTTAATAATAGGAAAATGAGTATAAATGTAACAGTACAATGTATAGATTGTAACCATAGGATGGTAAGATATATTCCCATTAAAAGGAGTTAATATTATCTAATAATCTATAGGGGAAAACACGAAGTGGGATGACGCCTGTCATCCCCTATGACTTGCCTATATCTTACAAGGCAATACAACTCCTTTAATACAACAAACTATAGAGAAATGGGAAGAAAGTCCCTGTACGCTAAC
>WLWE01002142.1_pt1 | contig 13217 bp, 25 predicted proteins | sample 6718301 | NCBI WGS metagenome assembly WLWE01 (sample SAMN12718691, study PRJNA515312) | sponge metagenome | isolation source: marine sponge | host: Mycale hentscheli | place: New Zealand: South Island, Marlborough, Capsize Point | collected 2003-05-01 | reverse complement strand
ACGGACGGGTTGATATTCTTCCAGTGTCTGATCCAAACATACCGTCAAGTGCTCACAGACTAGCTCAGTCACAATTAATTTTTCAAATGGCATCACAGGCAACTCCGGGCACTTTTAATATGAAAGAAGTATACAAAGCTGTTTTAACATCGGCTAATGTAGATAATCCCGATAAATTTATTATTGCAAAACCACCAGCTCAGCCACAAGATCCAATAGCTGACATTATGATGGCAACACAAGGTAAGCCGATAAAAGCTTTTCCGGGTCAAGACCATGATGCTCACATACAAGTAAAGTCAGCTTATGTTCAAGATCCACTTAACGGAGCTAATCCAGTAATGAAACAAGTGACTCCGGTTTTGTTAGCTAACATTAGAGAACATATGGTTCTAAGATTCCAAGAACAAATGGGCGGACTTATGAAAGCTCAAGAGGGTCAGGTAGATCAAGGAGCTACGATGGGTATGATTATGTCTGAATCAGCTAAACAAATTCTTGAAGCTAACAAACTAAAAGCACAAGGTGGTTTAGATAGTATTGAACAACAAAATCTTAACTTACAAAAACAACAACTTGAATTAGACAAAGTTCAAAAAGGAATAGATGCTCAAAAAACAGCAGCTGAATTAAACTTTAAAGACAGAGAACTTGATCTTAAATCTAAAGAAGTTGATATTGATGCTATGGTTGAAGCTGCTAAAATAGAAGATGCTAAGAAGAAAAATAACGATCAGCTAACATCTAAAGTTGTTATGGATTTACTTAAATTAGTTGGGCAACAGAATACAAAGCAACCACCAATAAATTTAGCACCCGGAGGCCCAGCCGTTCCAACAGCTGATCCAGGAATGCAAGCAGCTCAAGCTATGATGTTGGCTGCTGATGCAGTAGGTGGCGGTGGTCCTATGGCTGACGTTGCACCACCTATGGATAAGCCAAGAGATGTGGCTTCTCCGACAATGCCAACCCCAACCCCCACTGAACCGCCGGCTCCTGAGATGAGTGATGAACAGTTGTCAAAAGAAGTTTTTGGTGATATACCTGAATCAGTAGGAGAGGGAACAACAACAGAAGGAGTAGAGGTACCAGAAGTTATGACAAGTAATTTTATTATTGACGAAGCTCTTAACAGACTTCAAATACAAGACAGAGATAAAGCAAAAGCTAACCTAGATGTGTTTACAGAAATTGTAGCTGAGATGGAAAGTGATAAAAATCCACAAGCTAAAAATCCAAAAAGCACAGCCGCAGGATTATTTCAATATACAAAACCATCACTTGTAACAGCTAGACAACGATATAAAAATATAGCTGATAGAGTTGGCATAGAAGACATACCAGATTCTATAGAAAAAGCTAAAGATGCTCGTGAGTTGTCTGAGGATGACCAAACAGTTTTATTTTTAGCTGATACATTTGAAAAGCCGGGTAGTGATAAATATATGAAAGCTATATTAGAAGCTGATGATTATGAAACACTAACGGCGGCTACCCAACAACTTTACAACGAACTTCACCATACTGATGCAAAAAACCAAGAAAACGAAAGATTTGCAAAGGTAGCTATGAGAGTTGGTGGTAGAGTTCAAATGACCTAATAAATGGATTACATTACAAACCACGGTGTAGAACTTCCCGATCCCACCGATTGTTTTGATGATGAAGGGTACGAGCCTACTAAAAATGAATTACCTAAAACATACGAAGTTTTAGTAAAAGCAATACAAGATTTAGATTTAGATTTGTTTAGTACAGGGATTGCAGATATTTATAAAAGTGTTAGTCCTTCAGTAACAGTTCAAAATCAACTCAAATCATCGATAGTAGGATTTTCACTTCTACAACAAACAAAAAACATATTGTATAAAGGACCAAAAAAATTTATAGAGTTAGGGTATTATGATACAGTTATTGATACTGATGAACTATCAAGCTGTTTAGAAAAAGATATTATAAAATTAAAATCAACAAATCCTATTAGGAATACTAGAATGCAGGATCGAATGGCAGCTATACCGTTAGATCATAAAGCATATGACATTTTAAATAATATTTATAGTAAACTAAATTTATTACCAAAACCGTACTCGATTACAAACGTAAATTTACATGTTAGTAATAAAGATGATACTTTTAATGAGTATTTTCAAACAGATCAAAAACATAAACCAAAAAACGATTTATACACATTACATATAGATCCAAAGTATAATTATATTAAAACGATAATTTATCTTAATGCGGTGCAAAAAGCTAACGGCCCTTTTGCTTACATACCTGAAAGTCATCGTTGGAAGTTTAATGATGTTGAAATGTTATTTTGTAAAAGTAATCAATTAGCTAATACATTATCAACTATTGAACAACGATCTATAAATGCACAGCTGCCTGTTTGGGCTAGAAAAAATTCATACTTTTCAAGACAGTTTAAAAATAATACAGATATTTCAAACTACTTATATAATAAATTAAAACACTTTACATCAGATGAAAGTAATTTTATACTATTTGAACCGAACTTTGGTTGGCACAGAGGGACTCATGTGCAGACAGGGGAACGGATTGCTTTGCAAATAATATTAAAACCAAACGGAGATAAATAATTATGAAATGTTGGCATTGTCACACAGAGTTAATATGGGGTGGAGATCATGATGTTGAAGATGAAGGTAGTGAATTTTTAATAGCATCAAACTTTAGTTGTCCTGGTTGTGGTTCTCATGTAGACGTTTATTTTCCCAAAAAACCTGAAGGAACTGCGGTAAGTAAAAATGAACAATTTAACTGATAAACTTTCTGACGAGGTGTTACAACGAAGAGTGTTTAATCCGTACTATTACGATTTACACACTAAAGAGTTTTTAATAGGAAAAACCAAAGACTATATTCCTAAAGATAGTTATGTATTAGATATTGGTGCAGGTGTTGGTCAATACACACGATGGTTTGCTAAACATGCTGATATTGTATTTGCATTTGAAGCTGTACCTCCAGTCTACGATCAACTAAAAAAGATAGAAGATGAGCATAGTAATGTTACCACACATAATGTGGCTATGAGTAATATGGAAGGTAACCAAAAGTTTTATGTAGATGATAAAAGATTATCAAACTCGTCATTTCAAAATCTTGTCAGTGGCATACCTATAACTGTGGAAACAAGAACCATTGACTCAATGTATGCAAAGACTCTTATACATGGTTCTAAATGTGGGTTTATAAAAATAGATACAGAAGGAACAGAACTTGATGTATTAGAAGGTGGAGAGAAAGTTATAGAAAGAGATAAACCAAACTTAATGGTTGAGGTTTATGATGAGTTTAATAAGTATCCAGTAGAAACAACTTTTGAATTTTGTTTTAAACATGGCTATAAATGTTTTTATAATCATAGGGGTAAGGGACTTCAACCAGTGAAAGACACTGAACACGGTGTCAAAGTAGCTATAACAATGCCAGACATAACGGATGGCGACTTTTTATTTGTACATGGCAGTAGATCTTAAAAATAGTGTATTTATACACGTACCAAAGACCGGCGGACGTTGGGTCAAACAAATGTTATTTAGCTACGTAGAAGGATCTAAAGCTATCGGTGATGCGATATATGACTCACATAATACACCATTCACCCATAAACAACCTTTTGCTTTCCTACGGCATCCTATGACGTTTGTACATAGTCTGTTTCATCACCGAGCTAGAAAGAAAGCAAATAAGTATGGTAATCAATGGAACTGGCAAGAAGACATGAGACTTGAACGAAAGTGTCAAGCCGAAGACTATGAAACATTCCTGACTAAAATAGTAGAGAATAAGAATGTAGTAAAAGATTATTATGACCATTATACTCTAGATTACTATCACAATATTGATTTTGGTTACATGGAAACATTGTGTGATGATTTGATTATAATTATGGATAGACTTGGCGAAAAGTTTGATGAACCAGCTATACGAACTCACGGTAAACTTATTATAGGTGGACGAGATGCAGCTGGTCCTATAACAGTTCAAGAGGCTATGATAAAAGAAGAATATTTAAAAGCAATGTATGAATCAGAAAAAGAATTATTTGAAAGGCACCCAAAATGGATCCCATAATTGACTATCTTAGAGAAAAATTAACAACAACTAAAAATAATTTAAGTGAAACAATAACAACTGGCTCAGCTGAAAATTACTCAGACTATAAATATCAAGTAGGAATAATTGAAGGGTTGACTATTGCTCTTGAAGAACTTAAATTAACTGAAAAAAACTTACACAACGAAGGAGATGAATAATATGAAAGCAGCTGGCGCAGCAACCGCCGCCTCAGGCACCGACGATTGGATTAGTAATAAAGAAGCAAAAGATCCGAAAGTATTACCAAATATACCAGGATATCATGTTTTAATTAGGCCTGTTGCTATAAGAGAAAAAACAAAAGGGGGTATTTTGCTTCCTGATAAGTTTAAAGATGATGCTAAATATCTTACAACCGTTGGTCGTGTTTTAAAAGTTGGTGAGTTAGCTTATGCTGACCATGATAAGTTTAAAGGACGATCTTGGTGTAAAGCTGGTGACTATGTTGTTTATGGTAAATATCAAGGTGATAAGTTTTCATATCAAGGAGTAAAAATGCTGTTATTATTTGATGATCAGATATTAATGGTAATTCCAAACCCTGGAGACTTAGACCCAAACTATTTGGATGTGAGTAACTAGTATTATATACTTAGCTTATTGACGTAATCGTAACTCGTAACTACGGAGAAAATATGAACGAAGAAAACACAAAAACTCAAGACGACGGATATCAAGAGATTGATATATCAACCCAAGAACCTACAACACCAAAAGAAGAAACACCTGAAAAGCAGGAGTCGGAATATGTTGTTGAAGGTTTAAATACAATAGAACCTGAAAAAACAGAACCCGAAATTGAAGTTGAGCCTTCTAATGAAGAATCTACTAAAGAACTAGAAGGTATAGAAACAGAGGGTGCTAGAAAAAGAATAAATAGATTAGTAAAACAAAGAAAAGAAAAAGAAGAAAAGTTATTAGTAGCTGAACAGCAAATACAAAAACTTCAAGAGCAGTTAAATTCTCAAGATAAAAAACTAAAAGACACTGAAATAGCTAGTCTTACAAATCAAGAGAAAACTTTGCAACAACAACTTAAAAACTCTGAAGAAACATATAAATCAGCTTATGACTCCGGCGACAAAGATAAAATGCTGGAAGCACAAAAAGCTATTGCTGATGCTACAACAAAACTACAGTTCGTTGATGCAAAACGTTGGTATCAACAAGATCAACAGAATAAGCAGAAACAAGAACAACCACAGCAGCAACAACAAACTCAACAAAGAGTTAAACCAAATAGTTTAGCTATTGAATGGAAAGAAGATAATGAAATGTGGTTTCAAAAAGATCCTATTATGACTCAGGGTGCTTTGGTGATAAATGAACAACTTTTACAAGAGGGCTTTGATCCGAACACTAAAGAGTTTTATAATGAGGTATCGAGGAGAATCAAAAAAGAATTTCCTCATAAATTCGGAGAGCAGGATGATCCGATAAAACCTGCTCAAGTGGTGGCTGGAAAGTCACGTACTTCGGCCTCGTCTAAAGGTAAGATAAGACTATCTCAAGAAGATGTTCGTCTTGCTAAAAAGATGGGAGTACCACTTGATGTGTATGCTAAAGAAAAAGCCAAGGTCGAGAAAGCCGGCGATGACTACACTACTGTAAATGTTTAACGTGGATATGAAAGGTAATATTGATTTATGACTACTAAAATAAAAGACGTAAAAGTGACTCGTTCATCACAAACAACAACTCGTAAACAACGAGGTGTGTATGAAAAAAAGAATTGGTTAAAGATTCCTGAAGAGGTAGCCGACAGATTCAAAGAAAAAGGACTTGTCCTTAGATGGATCAGAGTTTCTCTAAAGGGTCAGTATGATGATCAGAACGTACAGGAAAAGCAGTTTGAAGGGTGGGACTTTGTTCGACCTGAAGATGTTCCTGAACTTAGTGCTGGTTTTCAAAGCCAAGCTGCCAGTAGTCTCGGTAACCTTGTTATTCGTGGTGATGTAGCTTTAGCAGCAAACACTATAGAAAACAATGAGGGGTACAGACAACATGTGGATGAATTCACACAGTCTCAAACCGATGCTATTAATAGACAGCTTATGAGTAAAAACGATCCTCGTATGCCAATCTCTAACAACAGTAAATCAAAAGTTACCACAGGAAGGCCAACACACTTTAATAAATAAAGCTTGTTGGTTTAATTATAACAACAACACTAACTTTTGAAGGAGGTTAAGATGGCAACATCTAAAAATCTGAATGGACTTCAGCCTTCTAGAATGCGTGGTGGTGGATATAATACGAGTGGTATGAATGAGTACGTTATTACTAACGGTAATGACGAAAACATTTTCCAAGGCGATTTAGTAAAAATTGTCAACGGTACTATTCATAAAGTATCAGCTACTGGCAATCTACAAGCTGGAGTTTTTATGGGTGTTAACTGGGTAGATCCTGTTACTAAGCAACCTACGTTTAGTAACTATTTTCCAGCAGACACTTCATCATCAACTGGTAATCCAAAAGCTTTAGTTCTTGATGACCCTAATGCTACATATATAGTACAAGCAGATGCGACTGTCGCAGACACTCAAGTCGGTTTGAACTTTGATGTAACTTTAGGTTCTGGTTCAACTATCACAGGTATCTCTGGTTTCGGCATGAAAGGCGGAGCAGGAGATGAGGCTGCAAAAGCATTAAGAGTGCTTAGAAGGTCTACACTACCTGGTGAATCTGCAACCGATCAATTTCCAAAGTTTGAGGTTAAACTTAATCTACATAGAGATGACTACGGTAAAGGGTCAGTCGTTTCTATAACTGACATATAGGAGGGAAATATTATGGCTATAAATAGAGGTAATATCGCAAAACAGCTCCTTCCTGGATTAAACGCAGTCTTTGGATTGGAGTATGGATCAATAGAGGACGAACACGTTCCTTTGTTTGATACAGAAAACTCGGATAGAGCATTTGAAGAAGAGGTTCTATTCACTGGCTTCGGTGAAGCACCAACTAAATCAGAAGGTGCAGCTGTACAGTATGATTCTGCAACAGAGTCATTCACAAGCCGTTATTCACATGAAACAGTTGCTTTAGCTTTCGCAGTTACTGAGGAAGCAATGGAAGATAACTTGTATGATACTTTTGCTAAAGTACGTGCAAGAGGTCTTGCAAGAGCAATGTCAACTACTAAGCAGGTTAAAGCTTCTAATGTGTTTAACAATGGTTTCAGCACATCGTTTCCTGGTGGAGATGGACAACCGTTCTTCTCAAACTCTCACCCAGTAATGAGTGGGACTCAAGACAACTTACTAGCAGCATCAGACTTATCTGAAGCTACACTAGAAACTGCCTTGATTGCTATCCAACAAACGAAGGATGACAGAGACATCTTAATTGGTGCACGTGCAAGATCATTGCACATTCCACCAAACCTACAGTTTACTGCTGAGAAAATTCTTAACAGTACATTGTCAACACAGATTGGTGTTAACCCTGGTACAGCTACCAACGGTGCAACTAATCTAAATGATGTTAATGCTATCCGTTCAATGAGTATGCTACCTAGTGGGTATTTCGTGAACCACAGATTCACAGATACTAATGCATACTTCATTAAAACAGATGTTCCAAATGGAGCTAAAATGTTCGTAAGAGCACCTTTAGCTACTAAGATGGAGCCTGATTTTGATACTGGTAACTTGAGATTCAAAGCTAGAGAAAGATATAGCTTTGGTTTCAGTGACTGGAGATCATATTACGGTTCTGCTGGATCATAGGCAAATCAATGAAAGGGGTCTTAATTGGCCCCTTTTATTTTTTATAAGGAATTAAATATGGCAACAAATATTAAAGCAAGTTTTGTTTCAGCTACTGGTACGATTGATTCAAGTTCTGGTCGTATAAGAGGCTATAGTTTTGTAAATAATTCTACATCTATTAAAGAACTTATTTTGAGAGATGGTGGTGCTTCTGGTGATACCGTTTTAAAAGTTCAACTTAATAGTGGTGGAGCAACGGATCAGTATATTGAAGATGCTGGTATTCGTTACGAAACAAATTTACATATAACTGTACCTACAAGTGCAGCTGGTACAGTCTTTACTGGTTAGACTTATGGCTACTCGTAAAAAGAAAAAAGGTATGGGCATAAAGTCCAGTGTTAAATCTGGTAACTTTAGACCAACTAAAAAAGGTGCGGGTATGACATCCAAAGGTGTAGCTGCTTATCGTCGTGCTAATCCTGGATCTAAGTTAAAAACTGCTGTTACAGGTAAAGTTAAAAAAGGAAGCAAAGCTGCTAAAAGAAGAAAGTCATATTGTGCACGATCTGCGGGTCAGGCCAAGATGCATAATGTTAACTGTAAAAAAACACCAAATAAAAGAATCTGTCAAGCAAGGAGGAGATGGAAATGTTAGATATTAAAATGATATGGATGAAGATTAAAGAAAAGATCAAGTGTTCTGAATGTAAAAAAGAATGGTACATAGCCACAATAGTAGGTTTACTATTATGGTGTTGGATATTTTAAAATGACTAACAAAGAGTTAACTGATCTTAAACTTGAGCTAACTCGTCATATTGAAAGAGAAGCTCAGTTACGTGAAGATGTATCCGAACTTAAAGAAGATATGGGTTGTGTTAAACGATCTATCTTTCAAGTTAAGTGGTTAGTTGTTGGGGCTGTGTGTGCTACCATAGTTATGCAATCTGGAGCATCGGCTGTGATTGCAAAGATACTTATAGGTATTTAATATGGCTATAAATCGTGGTAATATAGGACAACAAATAACAAAACCGCCAAGTAAAACAAAGAAAGGGAGAAAGAAATATGCAAGTAACAAAAAACGTCGTAAAGTTTAATAAATTATTAGTTAAGATTCCTAAAGCTACTAAAAGAGTGTGGGACTTATCAGAAAACAGATGGGGATACAAGTATGACAAAGTTATGTCCTAGAGGTAAAGCTGCTGCTAAACGTAAGTTCGCCGTCTATCCTTCAGCTTATGCAAATGCTTATGCATCTAAAGTTTGTGCTGGTAAAGTAAAAGGACCGGGTGGTAAAAAGAGAAAGGATTTTAGAGGACCAAAACCTAAGAAAGCTGGGGGTGGTAAGATCAAATTAAATAAAGGTGGTATAGCTCGTGGTTGTGGTGCAGTAAAACGAAGAAAAGTAACTAAGTATTATTAATATGGCTAACAAAAATTACTACACACAAAGAGAATGGGACAGAGTTGTTGGGTATGGTAAAGTACCAAAGGAATATAAATTAAAGGGCAAGAAGAGTGGCTAAGAAGGGTTTAAAGAAATGGTTTGGCGAGAAGTGGGTAGACATATCTACAGGTAAACCGTGTGGACGTAAGTCAGCTAAATCATCAAAAAGAAAATATCCAGTCTGTCGTCCGAAGGCAGTAGCTGATAGAATGTCATCAGGGCAAAAGGCTTCGGCTGTTAAAAGAAAAAGAGCCAAGACTAATGTCGGACCAAAGCCTACATCGATACGATACCCGATTAGTGCTAGTGGACGTAAACAGAAAGTTAAAACTAAAAAAAGAAGAAAGGCATAGACGACGATGATTGATCCATTAATGGCTTTTGCGGCTTTAAAAACTGCAAGTTCAGCAATATCTAGTGCTGTAAAAGCTGGTAAAGATATGACTTCTTTAATTGGTCCTATAACCAAACTAGCCAAAGCCGAAGCTGATTTATCGTTTGCTGCTGAAAAAAAAGGTGGCATACTTGGTAAACTAACAGGAACCGAACAAACAGCAATAGATGCTCATTTTAGAAAAGAAGAAGCTAAACGTATTCGTGATGAAATGAGAGAACTGTTTGCTTTGTTTGGTTCTCCAGGACAGTGGGAAAGACTACAAGCTGAAATAGCTGCTGAAAGAGTTCGTCGTAAGAAAGCTTTACAAGCAGAGGATAAACGTAAACGTCGATTAAAAAACACAATTATTATTGTGTTGTCTTTAGTCGGTGCAATAACTATAATAACACTTGAACTAATGTACTTAAAAGGAGCACTATAATGGTAATGAAAAAAAAACCAACAAAGAAAAAAATGATGGCTGGCGGTAGAGCCAAAGGCACTAAATACAAAGCTGTCGGTGGCGGGTCATTAAAAATGGTTATGAAAGATGGAAAAAAAGTTCCGTTTTTCGCAGCTGATGGTAAAGGTAAAATGAAAACAGGCGGTAAAACCAAACTTATGGGTGGCGGTAAGACATCTAAATATAGAATGAAAGGCGGAGGTAAGACATCTAAGTATATGGCTAAAGGTGGTAAGACTTCCAAGTACATGAGACGAGGCGGCAAGGTTAAATAGTGGCTTACACAATTTCTAACATCCCTCACTTTAAGTGTTGGGTGAGGAAAGAGTTCACGCATAACCACGAAAAATACCAAGGAGAGTTTCTTCATGCTTTGGCTTTTGCAGTGTGCACTATCCCAGACCGTTGTTTGAGTTTTCAAGTTGTGTTTACAGGATGTGGTGAAGACCACCCTAATCCCCACGGAGGAGCTATGTGGGCACGATTACCAATAACGGCTTTAGTGGGGGACACACCGTTCGATGAATGGCCACCAAATATACAGACTCATTTAGCCCAACCTTGGGATTGCTCTAGTCGTAATCATGCTATTATTAAAATGGATAGAATTAGTTCAAGTCCGTGGTTGTGTAAAATAGCAGGTGAGTTCTATAATGGTAAGTATATGTTTACGGTTGACTATACCGACAGTTATATATCGGATGATCCAGCACAACATAAACAATCACATGTGTTGGAATTAACATCGGGTCCCTATAAAGGTTGTATAGTAGCACTACCAAACAATCGTGTACGTGTAACCAATCCTGCATTATGGGTTGTAGGAGAAGGACCACCAGACTTTGTACCGTCACAGTGGGAACACTCCGCAGAACAACACGATAGTTATATGGACTGGGAAACAACATTTAATAATTTGTATTCGGATAAGGATAAAAAATGATTGATTATAAAGATATAGCTAAAAAGCAAGGCACTAGTAAAAAACCTGGAAAAGTCATGCCTGATAAAACTGTTAAGGTAAAAAACCAAACATCTACAATAATGAAAAAAGGTAAAGGAGAGCCGGCTAAAGAAAGTGGAAGAACTAAACAAAAACGTGAACAACAAGCCCCTACAACAACATCTGGGTTTCAAGCAAGAAATCCTATGACTTCTCGTAAGTTAAAACAATCTTCAGATAAACCTAAAAAAGTAAGCCGTGTTGCTGATGAGTTTGTAAGAGGTAATAGAAAATCTTCATTTGATAGGCCTCCTGTAAAAGGAAATGTAGGAGAGTTTAAAACTTCAGGAGAAACGAGAATTGAAAAAGAAAGAAAAAGAAAAGCAAGTTTCCCAGTAAAAAATAAATCACTAAACACTCGTGGTAATAGAACAAATAAAATTGAACAAGCTAGAAAAGCAAAAATTTCACTTCAAAGATCTGGTGGTGGTAAAGTAGGCAGTAAATTTTTTACTGGTGGTATGGTTAACCCATCATACGGAACTGACTTCGACGATAGGTAAACATGACAACTTCAGGAACAACATCATTCAATCTAGATATAGCTGACGTAATTGAAGAAGCTATGTCTATGTTAGGTGGCGAACAGGCTCTAGGGTTTGAACCACTAGAGGCACGTCGTACACTTAACCTTCTCCTTATCGATTGGATGAACCGTGGTATATTACTATGGAAACAAAACATTGCTACATTAGATATTACAAATGGTACAGCTGAATATACATTACCCACTTCACTTATAGATATAACTGAATTAGTACATAGAACAGTTAGTGGTTCAACAACTACAGATTTAGCTTTAACAAGAATAACAATGGAATCTTATCAAAGAATCACAAACAAAACACAAACAGGTAGACCAACACAGTATGCTATAAACAGACTAAGAGATGCAGCAGAATTATATTTGTGGCCTACTCCAGATGCTACGACTACAAGTGGTACACCATTATTATCATACTTTAGTTTTAATAAAGTTGAAGATATAACCAAATCTAATCAAGATGCAGACATACCATTTAGATTCTTACCGTGCTTATCAACTGGTCTTGCCTATAAGATGTCTATCAAAAGACCAGGCATTACATCAGAACGAGCTAGTATGTTAAAACAGATGTATGAAGAAGAATTAACCTCGGCAATGTATTCCGATAAAGAAAGGGCTAGTCTTTTGATTAAGCCATCGTTTAGGTTATAATGGCAAGAGGTAAGTATGCATACTTTATCTGCGACCGATCAGGATTTAGATTTAAATATTCTGAGAGAGTCAAAGAGCCGACAGGATTAGTTGTTGGAGCTTCGGAAACGGATGGACGATATAATATATTAGATCATCCGCAGAACAAAACTCCAAGGATTGATGACAATGAAAACTTGAGGGATGCACGTCCAGAAGTCGTACTAGCTACAACTGGTGATGCTGGGTGGAGTCCTGATGATTCAACATTTACAAAGAGAGGTAACTAAAAATGGCCATTACACAAGCTGTATGTAACTCTTTTAAAAGAGATGTTTTACAAGAAGGGCATCAGATTAAAACTGATACCTTAAAGATAGCTTTATTCACAAGTGCAGCTTCTTTATCTGCGGGTACATCTGCGTACTCAACGTCTAATGAAGTAGTATCAAGTGGTGGATATGCTCCTGGAGGTGGTACACTAACTGGTGTAACTATTTCACTTGGTGCAACATCTGCTGCTGGTGGAACTGCAATTATTGATTTTGCAGATATATCTTTTACAAGTACAACATTCTCAGCTAGAGGAGCATTAATATATAATTCATCTAATAGTAATAAAGCTATTGCTGTATTAGACTTTGGGTCTGACAAAACGTCCACTAACGGTACGTTTACTATTTCATTCCCAGCTGCTGCTGCATCTACTGCTATTATCACATTATCGTAATCCATAGGTAATCAGTTATGTCTGTGATTACCAGTGGATACGGTAGAAATACTTGGAACTCAGGTGCATGGAACCGTAGTGTCGTTGACCGATCGGTTACAGTTACAGGTGTTTCATTATCTGCTGCTGTTCGTTCTGTAGACATAACTATCCCAGGCACAGCTTTTG
>WLWE01002131.1_pt1 | contig 13273 bp, 10 predicted proteins | sample 6718301 | NCBI WGS metagenome assembly WLWE01 (sample SAMN12718691, study PRJNA515312) | sponge metagenome | isolation source: marine sponge | host: Mycale hentscheli | place: New Zealand: South Island, Marlborough, Capsize Point | collected 2003-05-01 | reverse complement strand
AGCGTAGATCCAGCACGCTCTGCATCAGAGTTAAAGACACCCACCGAACCAAGGCCTCCGGAGCCCCCAAAAATCTCGGCTAGGATTTGTTCAGAGCTGTCTGCTTTGACAGTCAAATCACCAAAGACGGCACCCGGCAACGCGGTCATCGTGGCCCCATCCCCAAAGGAAGCGGCGACTTCAGCATTGCTGGTAATGTTTGAGTTGCCACCGGCTCCCGACGCACCAATGCTAATCGAAAGCGACGTTGCAACCGAATCGGTTGTCAGCTGCACTCTATCCTCTGCGACGATTTCAACAGGTGCGCCGGTATCGTTGGTACCGCCCGTCCGTATCGTAGTACTCTGAACTTCCGACACGACTTGATCGTTGTTCACGATCTCCGCAAGAGAAACCCCGATGGACGCACCAAACCATCCGAGTGATGCTGCTGCCGTTCCAACCGTAACGTCAGTGTTACCAGAGTCAGTGGCTTTGACACTCAAACCAGCGACTCCTTCGACCGTGAAGTCCGATACCCCATTCACGGCCGCCTTGATGATATTATTCGTGGTAACCTTCGAAGAAGCTCCCGAACCGGATCCCGCTGCACTAGCGAAATCGGGGGCAATGGAAACGCTTACCGCCACGGCAATCGCTTTATTCAGAATTGCCTGGTCGCAGGTTGCTGCTACGGTGATCGCTCCTCCTGCATTAACGCTCGAACCGTCAGCGGAAATCGCATGATCGACCAAGGTGCCATCAGCGAGAGGTTGCTGGCCAATCCATGCCAAGACCGTATTGCCCATGGTCACTTTGTTGGTCACCGCGCTGGGAGCGAGCGCGACCGCACCTGCGGAGCCATAGGAGACCTGCAAGCTGCCGGCCCCACTGCCGGTCGTCATCCTTGATTGATCATCTGCCTGAACAGTGAGCGTAGCACTAACAGTCACGTTGCTGTCCGAGATACCAGCATGCACGGAATCTGATTGATCAGACTGAAGGAACGCGCCAGAAAAGCCGAACGCGGCGCCAAATTCCGCCGTGGAAACGGCTACAGAAACAGCAACGCCGAATCTGGGTATATTAAATCCGCAAATTGGCTTTGTACTAAAAATGAAGACGATCTCTCAACATCAATAGGTGGAGACGTTTGGTTCACTGAACCTAATGAACCAAACCCAGGATCGTTTTCTGTCCCGTATGCTGATGTAACTGAGGAGCAAGCTATCACTTGGACAAAAGAAAAACTTGGAGAGGCAAGTGTAGCTAATATCGAGTTAACGGTTGGCAGGAATTTGGATGCATTAAAAACACCAAGTCAAAATCACGGATTACCGTGGCAACCAGAACCAGAACCAGAACCGGGACCAGAACCTAGCGAGCCATTCGTACCAGACACGCCGATAGCTGACCCAACGGAACTAATCGAGGAACCAATCGAGGAACCAGTAGAAGAATCTAACGAGTAGAATAATGATAGAAATAAATACAATACCTGCGGCAGAATTAAACGTTTCTAAAGTAGCAGTATCACTTAACTCAGCCCAAGAATTTGGAATGCAATTCAGCGTAGTTGGTTGGGGTAAATTCAAGAATGCAGAAGGCGAAGATGTTTGGGGAACTAACCCACTCGTTTCAACTCTACTGAATGTATCCGGCCCAACTTGGGACGCTTGGGGATCTGAAAAAGATGACGCTACTTATATTGGCGATTTAGCTTTAGCCCAGCTTGGACTACAACGTGATCCTGATGCAGTTATCGAAGTCGAAGAGACTCCAGTGGTAGCACCAGCGGAAGAATCTGATGCAAACGATTCTGAAGAAGCGGCAGAATAAACTGTTAGTCTTTTTAATTTGTCTTTGAAAAGCTAAGTGAACTTTGACGATATTAAAGTTGCAATCGCCAGTGCTACTGGGATTTTTAACTGGATGGTGGAGATAGATTTAATTCTAAAAGTTGGAATAAGTTTGGCGTCTTTAATTTATATAATTTTGAAGATCAAACATTTAATAAATAATAAATAATGAGCTTATATAAAAACATTCACGCCAAAAGAAAACGGATTAAATCGGGTAGCAAAGAAAGAATGAGAAAACCTGGTTCCGCTGGTGCGCCTACTGCAAAAGCTTTTAAGAAAGCTGCAAAAACAGCAAAGAAAAAATAATTATGTGGAGATCAAAAACGTTATACGCCGGTCTAGCTGGGATTATATCCAGTCTAGGACTTTACTTGAGTTCAGAGATTAACCTCGCTGAGTTTCTAAACGGATCACTAACAAGTCTTTTAGCAATCTTCTTGCGTCACGGGATCAAAAAGACCCAGGACGCCGCTGAAGCGGCAGTTGAGGCGGCAAGCAGTGTCACCCCAGCACCGAAGAAGAAAGTCGTTAAGAAGCAAGACTAGGAGGCTTAAATGGCAGGTATTACAACCACTCAGACGTTTAGCGATGGTGATACAGTTACTGCCGCAAAGCTGAACAATATAGTAGCAAACGCTTCGATTGATAACGGGGGTATTGCCGCCGGTAAGTTAGCTAATGATTCAGTTCAAGAAGCTAACATGGCTAACAACTCGGTAGACACTAATGCGTTAGTTAATGATTCTGTTCAGAACAGCAAGCTACAAGAAGTGGCAGCCAAAACTGTCAAAGCTAATGCAACTAACTCAAGTGCAAACCCCACCGATGTTGCGGTTGCCGCTAACAAGCTACTCGTAGGAACTAGTAACTCAATTAATGCTGTTAGTTTTGCTGATGATTTGGCTTTAGATAACGCTGATTCTACAGCAACAAAAATCATTGCTGCACCTAGTTTGATCAATGGCAAATCTACGGTAGCCGCATCTAACCTGGATGAGTTGTTACTATACGATCAGGACGCTACGACAGTACTGAAGAAAACAACAGCAGGATCAATTGTTGCAAGTCTTAAAGCTACTGACAGTCAATCTGGTTCTGCCGAGTTGGCAACTTCCGCTGAACTTATCGGGGGAACTGCTTCACCAGCTAATCTAGTTGCTGGTGCTGCCGTTGGTTCGCCTATGTTAGCAAAAGCTTGGTGTAATTTTACAAGCAATATAGCTGGAAACAGCACTGCACCAGTTGCTAGTCAACAAACAGTAGTTACATCTTCTACTTTTAATATAGCGGCAGGAATCCACACAACGGACGGCACGACAACAACGACAGGAGGAGTACAGCAAACTGCGAAAGGTATTTACAAAGTTTATTTCACTACAGCACTACCTAACACTAATTACATAGCACTTGGTAGTGGTTTTTTTGCCAGTGCGTCTCATGTCCGGCGACACGCTGGATTAAAAGTTACATCAAAAAACACAGCGTACTTTACGTTTGAAATAACATCTAGTGCCGATGCTTTATACTACAATGTAGCAGATTTCCAACTTGTTGTCTTTGGATTAGGATCATGACTTTAACCGATATTGCCACATATGTTTGTAACCTGGTCAACAAAACGGATGACACCTCCAAAACTAGGTGCAAAGAGTTTATACGGCAACATCATGAGAACGTCATCAACTCCGGTTTATGGCGCGAGACGATAGAAGTCGAACAGACAACACTTCCGTTTGACGGTCGTGTAACTCAGATAATTTTAGATGATGGAGGAACCGGATACACCTCCGCACCCACTGTTAGTATTACTGGTGGTGGCGGGAGCGGTGCTACTGCTAATTCTGAGATTGGCGGGGGAGCAGTTACAAAGATTTACATCCAAAACCCCGGAACAGGATTCACCTCGGCACCGACAATAACTCTTACTGGTGGAGCGGGAAGTGGAGCAAGTGCGACTGTGATTGTTGATTCCTGGGCGGACGAGATGGTTTGTCCTCAACAGTTTGAGACAATCTTGGGAGTTTCGTATAACGAAGCTAATCTATTACCAACTCAGTTGATCACTCAATTCATGGTCAACCCAGACAGTTTTAAAAATGATGCAGATTCTGCTCAGTTCAGTGTTATTGATAGTTCAGGTATTAATTTTAATCCTAATTATGGTGCTATTGAGTTTTTGTCCTCAGACAGTTCTGACAACGGTAAAAAGATCACGATTGTTGGCGAACTATCAGGACAGGAGTTAACGATGCAAAAAGAGACGGTAACACTAGCCTCTAGCGTTACTACGACTAATGTTTGGTCTGCAATTCATTCTCTCAGTAAAGAAACTACTACGGGACACGTTCAGGTAAGAAATCCGCTTGTTCCTACAAGCGATTATTTCTTTTGGCCGGAGTGGGAAAACGTCAGTAAATTCCAACGTGTTAAGTTTTTTGACAGACCGAAGTACGACTCAAGTGCGCCAATAAATTTATACATAGTTGGAAAGAAGAAAATTCGACCAATGGTGAGTGATTATGACACTCCTATGGTGAACGGAATCGATAACGTATTGATTCACTTTGCGACCGGCGATATGTTGAAACGGTCGAGGCAATTCGGTAAAGCGCAACTAGAACATCAACAAGCTAACGCATTGATGCAGGTTGCGCGTGACCAGGAGAACAACCAAAGCGCAAAAGAAGTCCGCCTGATCCCAGACGTTTACGGGATGGGTTATACGCGAAATGACTTCGGATTTTAAATCATGCCAGTCTACTATAACGACGGACTCGATGACCCGGTTCAATACGACCGTCAAGCGAGTTTTGTAGGCGGCCAAATAAGCAACTTCCGCGAGAATCTTCTAAACGAAAGTCAGGCAGAATCGCTTAAAGACTTAGACGCACCAAAGAACGGTGTTCTAAAAAGTAGACGAGGATTTCATCGATTTGCTGATCTACTAGGCAGTTCATCAGCTTCGGTTAACACACAAGCATTAGCTTATTTTGATACTGATGCTAAAGAATCGTTAATTGCGTTTGTCAATTCTAATGCATACGCAATAAATTCTAGTGGTACGGTTAGTGTGTCAGGACTAGGAACTGGTTTCACGAATAGCACAACTAACCGAGTTTACACCTGTCAAGTTTCTGACAAATTATTCTTTGCTAGTCATTCTGGAAACAACAGAATAGGCCAAATATCATGGGACACTAGTAGTTCTGCTTTCGTTGTTAAAGAAGCAGGAGACACTACTCCGGTTAACGCTAAATATTTAGTAAGTAACAACTACCGCATATTTGCATATCAACCTAGCGACGATCAAATATATGTCTCTGAGTTTCTTCCTAATATAACAAGCACAGGATCTACCACTATTTTTGGTGGAACGGGGAATTCACCATTCAAAGTTGGTTTAGGTGATCCTGTTACTGGGTTGGCAAGCTGGGTTGGATTCAATCTAGTAGTTTTTTGCAAAAACAGTTGCTACGTCGTTGACACTGGAGGTGTACCTGCGGCAAGCGGAACTGCGCCTAAAACTTCAGACTATACAATCAGAACCATCTCAGCGACTACTGGGTGCGTTTCTCACGGTTCTATCGCCCAGGTAGGAGAAGACTTATTCTTTCTTTCTCGCACAGGAGTCCGATCGATTAGGCGGACCATGGAAGAAAACATGGTTGCGTCTGATGTGGGTGTGATTAGTTACCCAATCCAAGATGTGATTGACGAAATTAATTGGGCTGCCGTAGAAAACGCTACATCAATATTTTGGAATAACAGATATTTATTATCTGTCCCAACCGGGGCAAGCACAGTCAACGACACTACAATAGTTTATAATACGAATACTCAGTCATGGATGGGCGTTTGGCGCGGAGATGTGACTGTTACAAGTGGTGTTCCATCTAGTTACATAAATCCATACGAATATGCGGTGACTCAATTTAGTGGAGGTAAACCGTATTTAATTAGCCTGGATAAAGTTGGCAACCCATTACAGTACCGAGATTTTGTTGAGGATAGGAATTTAGAAGATACAGATTTTCAAGATAAAATAAGAACCTCTACGGGCGTTGATGATGTTCGAATTAAAAACGGAGGCACTGGTTATTCCGCTGGAACACTTAGTGCGACAGGAGGAGGAGGATCTAGTTTTGCAGGAACTTATACAGTAAGCGGTGGGGTAATTAATTCGGTTGCAATCACAAACAGCGGAACGGGTTACACTTCCGCTCCTACGATTGTTACTAGTCATGCAGGAGCAGGTAATGCTGATTTTGAAACTTTTCTCGCAATGGACACTGGTTGGGAAGCGTTGACTAGAGCATTTACGTTTAACGAACAGACTACCAGCAAAGATGCGGAGTTCGCCGAGTTTGAATTTGATAGAAGCAACGCTGTTATTGACATTGGGATTATTCTTGATGGAGCAGAACAATCGAACAATTTAGCAGACGAGTTAGACACTGGAACAGGAGAATTAAGATTAACTTTTACGCTACCGTCAACACTTGGAAGTGGAAAACTTAACAGGTACAGATACTCGATGACTCAGTACCCGGAGTTCCGTGAGTTACAGTTTAAATTCCAACAATCAGACAACGCTGGAACAGAAAGCAAGTACTTGGCATTAAGATCAATTTATGCTGGAGGATTTCTTAATAGTGTTGGGGAGGAATCATGACCTACGACGAGAAAGTATACGAAGCGATTAGGTTAAGTTCTAACGGCAACAATGACGCTTGGAACTATCTGTCTATCATAGCTAGAGTGCTGAGAGTCATTGATGATCTAGTAGACGAACCAGAAAAAGTTAAAGTTGGGGATAAATATAATTTGGCTTTATTACTGATGGTTGAGTTGCCAAGCAATTCATTTTTCCACGCACATAAAGCGTCATTATTGCCATTACATTTAACCAGCATAAACGCATGGATTGACAGCAATGATTGGATGGATAAAGACAGAACTAGAAAGTATTACGCTTTGGTTATTAGAGATCAAATTACTGAGTTGGTTATGCTGGTAGCATATCTGACCGGAGGAAACAAACATATGAGAAACGTAAGTTTAAAAATTAGAGAATTGTTTTTAAAGGAGGAATTTTAGACATGGGAATATATTCTAGTAGTGATACTGACGTAGAAGCCCCAAACATAGCTGGAGCAAACGAAGCCGGAATTTGGGCAGATGCTGAAACATTAGGTATTAGAAAATTGATCAATAATGCCGCTAAGTTTGGCAAGAAAATCGATCTACAAGTTCCAACATTTAACAGTAAAGGAGTTAAGACGGGGGTTAAATCTGTCACATATGATTTTGCTGGTTCTTCCGACGCAGATGCGACAAGAGAAGAATTGGACTTTGCCGCTGAATCAGCCGATAAAATGGCGGCGACTATGTTGGAAGTTCAAGATAAATACGGAAAAGATTTCATCGAACAACGCACAGAAGAATTAAAAGCCGCCGATCCGACTGGGTATGCAGTTCGAGAAATGCTTGGCGAAAAAGCAAAACGAGGATTGGAATTAGGAAGTCAACTCTCTCCCGAAATGGCGGCACAAGTAGAAGAACGTGAACAGGCAGCCCAAGCAGCACGAGGTAACATTTACGGAACAGCACCAGCGGCGGCGGAAGCTATGTCTATGGGAGATGCTGGTTTCCGCATGGAGCAGCAACGATTAGCTAATGCAGCATCATTTTTGAGCGGCACAACACCGGTTGCTCAATTCGGTCAAATAAGCGGAGCGCAACAAGGCGCAAGTCCGTTTAATCCGGTAGGCATTCAATCAGGTTTGGCATTGAATCCAAACGCTGGAGCGCAGGGACAACAGTACGCTATGAATTCATACAATCAGCGAATGAATGTTGCCGCTAATCAGCAACCGATAGGAATGCAATTGCTTGGCATGGCGGCAGGTATTGGTGGACAAGCCGCAGGTGGTTATTTTGCGGGTAAAGCGATGGGCATAGGATAACACAAAGAATAAAATACAATGAGCGCAGGATCAGCATTTGCGAGTGGAATAAGAGCGGGACAAAACATTTGGAACCAAGCTGTCAGTAACGCGATGGCGGGGAAGCGTATGGATATGCTCAAAACGCAATTTCAATATGAGCAAGCACAACGCAAAAAACAAATAGAAGATCAATTGGCGGCACAGGAAGGATATGAAAAGTATTTATCATCGATCCCAAGTAAAATCGATTTTACTAAAAAAGAAGATCGAGAAATTGTAGAAAACGCAAGTAATGAGTTTTTTCCTGACATCATTCGTGATGATTCCGTTTTCAAACAGTTTCAAGCTTTCAATAAGAACCTCGGCAACATCGGAAAGTTAGAGTTATGGAACAAAATTAAAAACAAACGAGATGGCATCGAGGCGACTTGGTTAGAGTGGAACAATGGAATGATGCCGCCTACTATTGATAATAACGGTGTAGTAGAAACAAACTACAACTTAATGCAGAAGCAGAATCTTCAACGTGAAAGTCAATTAGATAAAAATAAACAACTTGGAGATGTTGACACAAGTATTGAAGTTAAATTCAGAAAGATGTTTCCTAATAAACAATTCCCAGGAACTCCGACTGATCCGCTTACTGGAACCAAGTCTGAACCTGATTATGGTGCTGCTTCTGAAATGGTTCGAGATGAAGAAAAAAAGCGAGAAGTAGACAAGTTAGTTGATACCGCTGATTCTAAAAACGAAATAGATTTCCGAGTTGGATTTAAAAAATGGCAACGCGATGTTGTTAAGAATCCTGCGCTTGATCCTAAGAACCCAGAAGATCAGAAACTTTACAGAACATTCGCTCATGACGAGAAGATTAGCGGACTAATGGCTGAAGCAGGTTTAGAGGCATTTAAATTGGCGGATGAATTAGTACCAGACACAACCGCAGGTGGTTACAAGAACATGGCGGAAGTTACCGGCATGATTAACGACTTAATGCGGAAGCAGGAAGAAGATGCTGACACCAAGAAAGCGATGGCGCAAAAGCCACTCACTGAATCTCAAGCAAAAGACTATATCTTCTCTGGGAGATTGAAATTAGCCGAAGAAACTATTGCTAAACTTGAACAACGAGGATTTAAACCGGAAGGAATTCCAACAAACATAGCAATGGCTTTTCTTCCTGAGTTTGGTAAAACTGGCGATCAAAAATTATATATTGCAGCTAGAGCGAACTGGGTTGGAGCGCAATTGAGAAGACTATCTGGTGCAGCAATTAAAGCAGAAGAATATGAGGCGGATTTCAAAGAATATTTCCCACTTATTAATGATGGGCCGGAAGTAATTGCGTACAAGCGAAATTTGCGTAGGCAGGTCTTTCAAGACATGAGAGCAATCGCAACTAATAAACCAGTGATGTCTGATTATAAAACAACCGGAGATCCAGTAAAATACGATAACTTAGATAAAGTCCAACAAGCAGTTGATTCTGGTAGGTTAAAAGTTGGGGATAGTTATAAATATAAAGACGCAAACGGTCTTATTCAAGATGGTATTGTTGAATCTGGTGAATAATGCAAAACGTAATAACCAACACGCCGCCAGTTGATTCTGATTTACTGAACAAAAAGAATGTAAGTAAACCACGTTTAGTTGATGTAGGTAAACCTCGACCTGCACCTAAACCAGTTTTAGTTGATGTAGGCAAACCGAAACCCGCGCCGAAAACTAAATTAGTTAATGTCGGTAAACCTAAACTTCCGACTATCGAGCAATTGGTTCAACAGATCGATTCTGATTTAAATTTTGTTCCTAGCAAAAATCAGATTAAAGAATATTTTGCATATAAAGATAAGCAACCGTTTGGATTTAAAAAGACCTGGGACGCAACTGTAAATGCCGTAGGAACAGCTTTGGGCGACATGACTAAAGCGGTTGGATCGGCAGTGACTGACCCAGAGTTCTATAATCCAATTTCTAAGAGAAAATATGCAACTCTAGCTGAAGGCTTCGCTAGAGGTTCTTGGGATTTAGCAACTCTCGGTAAAATGATGACCGACAAGTTCCAAGAAGTTGCTGGAGATCCATCTACGAGAGAACGAGTAAAATATATCGTCAAACGCCACAACGAAGAATATCCAGAAGACAAAGTTAGTTTTAATCAAGTTTTCTATGATGGTAATAAAAATTTTAAAAACCCGAAAGATTACAATAGATATTTTTCGGATTTCAAAGACAACCTAACCGAGAAGCGTATTGAGAGATGGCGTACAATGCGGTACATCCTCAACACTAGAAACCTAGCTCGCGAAGGAAAGAAAACGATTCTAGGCGAATTTCTAGGAGAGAAAGCAGACAAAGAACTTTTACCTAACATTAATCAAGAAGTAGCAGAAGGATCTAGCTATTTTCTTGATCCTAGTCTTCCGGTAGGTCTTGCCGCTACTCCGCTTAAAGCTGGACAGAAATCGGTTGTCACTAGAGGCATCACTGCGCCAGTACTTGAAAAGAGCGGACGAAGAATAAAAGAAACAGGTAAGTGGATCGATGAAACGATTGCGAAACTTGAAACAAAAGCCGCCGAGAATGCTGATATTGTGGAACCAGCGGCGACAGTTTCAAGTGCCGTAGGTGGTGCAGTTTTAGCACCTGAAAGCGTTGGCCCGGTAGCTGGAGCAGTAGCGGGAGCGATAGGTGGCAAATATGGATTACCGAAAGTCACAAAAATTGGCAAACCAATCACGATAGCCGGTGAAGGCATCGAGGCGATTGGTAAAGTAATCGGAAAACCTGAGACGCTAGAAAGCACACTACAACAAGCATCTCGAATTGCCGAAAGCGAATCGTCGAGAAACATATTAAAGAAAGCGGCAAATCTTGATCCTGCAATCACGTTGGTTGACAACCTAGCAGTCGGAACAATTGAAGGATCAAAAGCCGGAGGAATATTAGCACTACCTAGTGGCGAAGAAGAATTTATTGGGGGAGCGATTGGAACCGGAGGAGCAATGGGCGGAGTCGGAAGTGTTTCCGGTAACGTAATAGGAGACAAGTCTCGAACCCAGCAACAAGCTAAGAACACGGTTGAAGCTTGGATTGAAAGCAAAAGCAAAGACGAGAGAAAAGCAATTCAAGATTTAAGACTCTCTCCTATTGAGGCGGCCAATGTTGCGATGGCAGAACTACTTGGTCGCGGGATAATTGGAGATGGAAAAATAAGCGACATTAATTTCGTTTACCTGTCTCAGCCTGAGTACATCAAAAAAATCCATCCCGAATTAATGATTGATGGAAAAGCACCTGACGTACTCCCCGTGGGAACAAGAGGAGCGCAATCGTCAGTAGATGGTACTCCAACAGTATTTATTAATAGCGGTTACGATGGGCCGAGAAGCATCTTCCATGAGATGATGCATGGAATGTTGAAGTTTGATGAGATGAGCGATAGTCGAACAGAACTTCGCTCAGTTTTATTCGATCAGAAAACAGATGATGGAACCGTATTAAAAGAAGGAATGTATAGCGATGGAGATATTGATGTGTTTTTCGATCAGTACCTCAGTCGATTACCAGAAGAAATGAGAGGTTCCTGGGAAGAACAATTTAACGTATTAAGAGAAGAAGGCGCAGAAAAAACATTAGTCACAGATAAAGAAGCTACACTTGACGCAAAACGGCAATACATAATGGAGGAGGTTGAGGCTGAGTCATTTGCAAACTTCATTAAAGAATCAGGCCCGACTTTCCTTCGAGGTTCCAGAACTATCCGCCAACGGATTGTGGATCGGTTTTTGCTTCAAGATAACTTAAAGAAAACAAGACTCCTCCGTGCAGTATTGGAAAAGTCTGGTGTTCCGTTTGGAGCAGATGGAAATCCTACTGGCGTGTTTTGGAAGGAAGGCAAACCGATAAGCAATAATCGTGAACTTAATCGTGTTATGCGTGATTTTGTTCGAGCTAAAGATTCAGTGACTCGGCGCATGATGGAAGATGAAGGAGGCGAAACACCGTCTCTTTCGATTGGCGCAAAGCGTAAAGCAGAAGGACGTAAGAAAGTTGAAATAGCACTGAAATCGAAAGACGGTAAACTATTAGTATCTCATTTCAATAATAACGATATATTCAAGCGTGAGAAGAATGGTGAAATCAAATATGATGCATTAACTGGGGAACCAATATTGCTTGGAGAAAAAGAGATTCAAGCATTGCAAGAGAACCGAGCTAATCAGATTCAAGATGCGCTTGACGCAATTGGGATAGATCCGGGTGGTATGACGGCTAAAGCAAGTGATGTAGATGGGAAAATTTCATGGTCTGGGATTCCATCTGATGCCCAACTAAAAGCGATTCTAGATATTCCAAATGATATTATTCCTCCGGGGATGAAAGACACGATTACGGATATCGTTGAAAAGATGAAAACCCCAGGTCAATCTATCATCATCGATTACAATCCAGCGATGGGAAGTGGGAAAAGATATAGCAGTAATCTAAGCAGTGGATTGAGGATTGCTGTTCCGCTTGGTTTCAATATAAGTAAGTCAAAGAATTTTTATATTACAACACTCGATCTTGGCGCAATGAATATAAAGCTAAGTGACTGGGGTAATCCTGATAGCAAAACACATAAGAATCTTGATCTATGGAATGGCGACTCAAAACTATTCCAACAAGATATGTTTAAGTATCTTGAGAATCATAAGAATGACCGACCTGGCGAAAGTGGTTTAGACGCTAATCCAGCAACCGCAGAAACAAAACGCAATATCATCAACGACTTTTTCGGAGCAACGGCAAAAGATTACAATCCGATTACTGACGCTCGAAAAGCAAGCAAACGAACAGGCAAACAAAGAAAAGTCGAGAACCCGATCCGAGCTAGACGTTTAGATAGATTTAACAAGATTGAGAAGAATCGCATAACTAAATACGGAGCAGGTACACCTCTCCCGATGAAAACTCAATCGGATGCCTACAAGAAGCTGAAAGAGAATTTAATGCCGGGTGGAGGACTAGAACCTCAATCATCCGTCAGGCCGCCAGTCGATGATCTAGGTTTCTTCAGTCGAGTAGAGCAGGTAGCTATGGGCGACAAGATCCCAAATCGAGGATCGGGCGATCAGATGTTAGCGACGATCAAGAAGCAACCAGGCGTGAAGCAAGAAGAACTTCAATGGCTAGGATTGGAAGATTATTTACGAGGCAAGAAGCAAGTCACCAAACAGGAACTAACTGACTTCATTCGAGAGAACGATATTCAGTTGGAAGAGACTATGTTTAGTGGTGATCGATATGATCCGGTTGATCCTAACAAAGAAACTTCTCCGACCCAATACGAAGATCTTCAATTGCCCGGCGCAGAAGACGGTAGCTACAAAGAGATGCTGTTGAGGTTGCCAGAAACTACAGAAAGAAAACGTCAGACTAAAGAAGTATTCCGCTCATCTCATTTCGATGAACCCAACGTCTTAGCTCATGTACGGTTCA
>WLWE01002130.1_pt1 | contig 13276 bp, 10 predicted proteins | sample 6718301 | NCBI WGS metagenome assembly WLWE01 (sample SAMN12718691, study PRJNA515312) | sponge metagenome | isolation source: marine sponge | host: Mycale hentscheli | place: New Zealand: South Island, Marlborough, Capsize Point | collected 2003-05-01 | reverse complement strand
TTCACCTGATCGCCGACCGAATCGGCGTCAATATGACCCTAGGTGCCTCGAACGTGTCCTTCGGAATGCCCGACCGACACACCCTCAATTCGGTCTTCCTTCCCTTGGCCATGGGTGCAGGATTAACGAGCGCCATCATGGATGCGCGCACTTCTTCGATCGTGACGGCAGTGAAGGCGGGTGACCTCATGCTCGGCAACGACGAGTGGGGTATGGCATGGATATCCGCGCATCGAGCACGTGAAGCGGCACAGAGGACATGACCGAGCAGCCCGTCGAGCAACGAGCAGAATCCACGTCCGATGACGAGCAGTCCTTGGATACGACCAGCCTGATTGAGGACCCCGGTCCGGAAGTTCCCGTATTGACCGATCCCGGCGCCGAAGAGGTCGCCCGGGTTTCCGTGGTGTTCGAACCCGCCGGAAAGCAAGTGCGGGCTCCGGTGGGCGTGAACGTTTTCGATGTCGCGAGTTGGAACGCGATCGCCGTCGACTCCACGTGCGGAGGACACGGCACGTGTCGCAAGTGTCGAGTGCAGATTCTCGAAGGCGACGTCCCCGCCGGCGGGGTCGACGCTCGTGCGTTCACCGAGCAAGAGATGGAGCAGGGGTGGCGACTGGCCTGTCAGGCCGCCGCTTGGAGCGATCTTCGGGTGCACGTGCCTGCTCTGACCACCCGCCCGAAGGCGTCCACCGTGGGTGTCGGGCGTCAGGTCATCCACCGGCCGACGGTCTTGAAGCGATTCTTGGAACTACCCGAGCCAACCCTCGCCGATCAGCGGCCGGACCTTCGACGCGTCATGGATGCCATCTCCGACATCGCATCCGATGCCGATCCGTGGGTACTGCGGGGGCTGCCGAAGATTCTTCGATCATCCGACTTCGCGGTGACTGTGGTCGTCGTCGACGATGTCCTCGTCGCCGTCGAACCAGGAGACACCAGCGACCGCATTTTCGCGATCGCTTACGACCTCGGAACCACCACCGTGGTGGCAACGCTGGTGGACTTGACGAACGGAATGCCGTTGGCCGTTTCGTCGATGCTCAACAAACAACAGCGGTATGGCGCCGATGTGATCAGCAGGATCAGCGCCACCATGTTGGACCCGACGGCGTTGGAATCCCTTCAGGCCCTAGCGCACGAGACCCTCGATGAGCTCACGCACGAGGTCTGTTCGGAAGGTGGGGTCCATCGAGACGAGGTGTACCAGGTGTCGGTGGCCGGAAATGCCACGATGGTTCAAATCGCCCTGGGCATCGACCCCGAACCACTCGGTGTCGCTCCGTTCATTCTCGCGGCCGAGGATTACCCGGACGTAAGGGCTAACGAACTCGGCATCAAGGTCAACGCCCGAGCACGCGCCTGCTTGTTCCCCGCCTTGGGAGCCTACGTAGGCGGCGACATCGTCGCCGGTGCATTGGCGTGCGGTATGGATCGTGATCAGCGCATTCGATTGTTCATCGACGTCGGCACCAATTGCGAGATGATCCTCGGCAATGGAGACCGGCTGCTCGCGACAGCAGCACCGGCGGGTCCGGCGTTCGAAGCGGCGTCCATTGCCTGCGGCATGCGTGCGGCTGGCGGAGCTATTGAAGTCGTTCGGATCGACGACTCGGGCGTCCAGGTGGAAGTGATCGATGGCGTGGAGGCGACCGGTATTTGTGGATCCGGGCTGGTGGATGCCATCGCGGAACTCGTGCGCGTGGGATTGATCGATGAGTCGGGTCGCTTCGTATCGAATGAACGCGCCGCGGAATTGGCCCCGCACGTGGCGGACCGTCTGGTGATGCGCGGTGAGGAGCGGATTTTTGTGCTCACCGGAGATCCGATCGCGAGCACGGGTGTCTATTTGTCCCAGCGTGACGTACGGGAGTTGCAATTCGCCAAGGCTGCCATTTCAACCGGATGGGCCATTTTGTTGGAGGAGTTCGGTATCGAAGAGAAGGATGTTCAGCAGGTGCTGCTCGCCGGCTCCTTCGGTAGTTATCTGTCCCCACGAAATGCCATTCGGATCGGGCTCGTCCCGGACATCTCGCCTCCTCGAGTGGTGAGCGCCGGCAACGTCGCTGGCGAGGGCGCCAAGATGGTGGTGCTGTCCGGCTCGGAACGCAACGGTGCGCACACGCTGGTCAATGCCATCAGTTACGTGGAATTGTCCGATCGCGAAGACTTCAACGACCGGTTCGTTGAAGAACTCGCGTTCGGTGCCTGACGGGCACAGGCATCGTGGTCAACGTCATCGCCTGTGGAGCGCTGGCCAGCGACCTCATCGAACTCGATCGTGAGCGTGGATGGGGATTGTCCATTCACCCGCTGCCCCCGCTTCTGCACAATCACCCCGAGCGAATCGCCGGGCAGGTCGAAGAGTTGCTCGATCGGATCGAGCCGCCGACGCTGATCGCGTACTCCGATTGCGGGACGTACGGGGCGTTGGACGAGGTGTGCGAGCGCCGAGGAGTTCGACGACTGCCGGGCGCCCATTGCTACGACGTGTATGCGGGTTCGGACGGCATCGAGCAGATCATGCAGGCCGAACCCGGGACCTACCTGGTGACCGACTTTCTCGTGCGGAGTTTCCACCGGACGGTGATGGTTGAACTCGGCCTGGACCGCCACCCGGATCTTCGGGACGACTACTTCGGGAACTATCGCCGGGTCGTCTGGTTGGCCACCCGGATGGACGATGGTGAGCTCACTGCGCTCGCTCACGAGGCCGCGCAAGCCTTGGGCTTGCCGCTGGAGATCCGTCCGGTCGGCCGGGAGCGACTGGCGGACGCTGTCGAGCAGATGCTGGAGTCCGCCGGCCAGAACTAGTTCTTTGAAACTGGTGTACAAGAGGTGTAATAACTGATATATCTATCTCGTGACCACGGCCACGGAGTCCCTCGCCGACCAGGCGTATCGGCGGGTCCGACGCATGATCTGCACCGCCGAGCTGGAGCCCGGGGCGGTCATCAGCGAGGCCGAATTGTGCGAGCAATTGGGCGTGGGGCGAACGCCGGTCCGCGAGGCGGTGCGGGCGTTGGCGGCCGAGCACCTCATTGACGTTTATCCGCGGCGCGGCATGTTCGTCGCGGGGGTGGACCCTCGAGATCTGCGGTCCATCAGCGAGGTGCGAGAACAACTCGAGCCGTTCGCCGCGAGGTTGGCGGCGACTCGCCGCGACGAGGATGACCTCGCCGAAATCGATGACCTCCTGGGGAATCTGGCGGCGTTCGAATCAGGTGGCCTCGAAGAGCATCGTGCGGCGTTGATGGAACTCGACGAGCGCATCCACCACGTGGTCTACCGCGCCAGCCATAACTCGTATCTGGCGCACGATCTCGACAGTTACTACACGCACGCGCTGCGCATTTGGTTTCTCGGCCTCACGAAGGTCACCCATCTGCACCAAGCCGTACTCGAACATCGCGAGATCCTCCAGGCGATCAGAGACGGCGATGCCGAGCGCGCGGCCACCGTGATGAGCAAGCACATCGAGGGATTCGAAGCGGAGATGCGCCTCGCCCTGTAGTGGTGGAGCGCAGACGACACGAAAAAGGGAAAGGGAAAGAAGATGGCTGAGGAACTGCAGGCACCGAGCGAGGCGAAGTGCGTCGTTATCGGAGCCGGCATTGTTGGAAATTCCATCGTGTGGCATCTGGCACGACTGGGTTGGACGGACATCGTTCAAGTCGACAAGGGCCCGCTACCCAACCCGGGAGGTTCGACCGGCCACGCCTCGAACTTCATCTTTCCGACGGACCACAGCAAGGAAATCACCCAGTTGACGCTGGAGAGTATGCGTCAGTACAAGGAGATGGGTGTGTTCACCGAGTGCGGCGGCATCGAAGTCGCGCGGACCGATGAGCGCATGCAGGAGTTGCACCGTCGAATGCAGTCGGCGACCTCGTTCGACATCGACGGAACCGCGATGCTCAGCCCGTCCGAATGCAAAGAGAAGGTCCCCTACCTCGATGACGAGGTGATTCTCGGAGGATTCTGGACTCCATCGGTCGGGGTCGTCGACTCACTGCGGGCGGGAACGATCATGCGCGAGAAGGCGCAGGAGATGAACGCCCTGACAAGCCTGCCGAACACCGAGGTCATGGATATCGAAGTGACCGACGGTCATGTGTCCGCAGTCGTGACCGACCGCGGAACCATCAACACCAAGTACGTCGTCATCGCCTGTGGTTGCTGGAGCCCACGAATCGCAGAGATGGCAGGTGCTGCGATTCCGTTGACACCCGCGGTTCACCAGATGAAAGACATCGGCCCGGTCCCGTTCTTTGCGGACGCCAAGGGCGATATCGAGTGGCCAATCATCCGCGACATGGACACCTTCATGTACGAACGGCAGCACGGAACCGGTTTGGAGATCGGCTCGTACGCGCACCGCGCGATCTTGTACGAGGCGGGTGAGATTCCTTCCAACGAGCAGGCCGCTTTGTCGCCGACGGAGATGCCGTTCACGCAGGAAGACTTCGATCTGCAAGACGAGCATGCGATGGAACTCATGCCGGACATCGTTGGTGACGAAACAATCGGAGAGAAGTACGCCTGTAACGGTTTGCTGTCTCTGACACCGGACGGTGCGCCGATTCTCGGTGAAACCCCGGAGGTGAAGGGACTGTGGTCCGCCGCCGCCGTGTGGATCAAAGAAGGTCCCGGCGTCGGTAAATCGATTGCGGAGTGGATGGTGCTCGGAGAGTCGGAGATCGACCTGCACGGTGCCGACATCTCCCGGTTCTACGAGCACCACAAGACGCGGCAGCACATCACCGCTCGCACAGGTGAGGGATTCATCAAGACCTACGGGATCATCCATCCGGGTGAGCAGTGGACGAGTAATCGTGATGTTCGCCTGTCTCCGTACTACGAGCAGGAGAAGGTTCTCGGTGGCGTTTTCTACGAGGCCGTCGGCTGGGAGCGCCCCTTCTGGTACGAGTCGAATGCGCCCCTGGTGGAGAAGTTCGGTGACGCCGTCATGCCGCGAACGGCAGAGTGGGACGCGCGCTGGTGGTCACCCATCATCAACGCGGAGCATCTGCAAATGCGCGAGACCGCGGGAATGATCGACCTTACGCCGTTTGCGATCTTCGACATCGTCGGTCCGGGCGCCTTGGGCGTGGTCCAGACCTGCGCTGTGCGTCAGATGGACGTTGCGATCGGGAAGGTGATCTACACCCCGGTGCTCACCCCGCGGGGCGGTTTCCGCTCCGACCTGACGATCATGCGACTGGGAGCGAACCATTTCCGCGTCGTCACCGGTGGTGCGCACGGGATGTCGGACAGAAAGTGGTTCGCCGATCACCTGCCGGCCGACGGGACGGCACAGTTGCAGGACCTGACCTCCTCGATGACGACGCTGGGGGTGTGGGGACCGAACGCCCGAGCAATCGTGCAGTCGCTCACCACTGCAGACATGTCGCACGAGGGCTTCCCGTTCGGCAGCTGCCGCGTGATCGAGATGGGATCGCTTCGCGTTCTCGCGTCGCGCATCTCCTACGTCGGAGAACTCGGCTGGGAGTTGTACCTGCCCATTGAGCAGGGAGCGAAGTTGTGGGACATGGTCTACGAGGCGGGTCAATCGCACGGATTGATTCCCGTCGGTGTCGGTGTGTACGGCACGGGCGGCCGACTCGAAAAGGGTTACCGCGCATACGGCGCCGAATTAGACGCCGAGTACAACATCGTCGAAGCGGGCATGGCGCTGAAGAAGGTCAAGGACGCCGATTTCGTTGGCAAGGACGCGTTCTTGCAGCAGCGCGAAGAGGAACCGGTGGCGTTGATGTGCACCCTGTCGGTGACAGATCACCACAGTGCCAGCGGCGAGAAGCGCTACATGCTCGGCATGGAGCCGATCTTGACCACCGACGGCGCACCCATCGCCGACAAGCACGGCCGACGCTCCTTTGTGACGAGTGCCGGATCGGCGCCGTCGCTGGGCAAACACCTGCTGATGGCTTATCTCCCTCCCGAGCACGCGGTGGAGGGAACGGAGCTCCTCGTTGAGTACCTCGGGGAGCGCTACCCAGTGGTGGTCGACCGAGTCGGCGCCACCCCCTTGTTCGATCCCACCAACGAACGGATTCTGAGCTGATGGACATTTGTGTATGCATCAAGCGATACCCGTCGCTGGGTAGCGCGATCATGCTGACGGACGACGGCATGACGATCGACACCGACAAGCTCGGATTCACCCTGAGCCCGCACGAAGAGTGCGCGGTGGAAGCAGCCGTGCAATTGAAGGAAGAGCACGGTGGGACGGTGACATTGATCTCGATGGGGCCCGAGGGAGTCGAGGAACAGATTCGAGAGCAATTCGCCATCGGCGCTGATCGAGCAATCTGGATCCGCTCCGACTCCACGGATGTCGATCCGCAAGCTGCGGCAAAGGCGATCGGTGACGCCATCGAGGCCGACGAGACAGCGTTCGACCTGATCCTTTTGGGATCGGAAAGCGCCGACAACGCGAACGCGCAAACGGGTGTCCGCCTGGCGCACCGACTCGGACGCCCGGTGGCGACAGCCATCAAGGGGATGACCATCGCCGACGGCGTCGCGACGTGCGAGCGGGCGGTGGGAACGATGCGCGAGGTGTACCGCGTTCGGCTCCCGGCGGTCGTCACCGTCAAGGACGGATTGAATATTCCTCGCTATCCGTCGGTCCCGGGACGCATCAAGGCGCGCAAGAAGCCGATCGACGAAGTCACCGCCGACCTCGACGCCGCCCGCATCCAGCTGAAGGGACTCACCGCACCGATTCGGGAGTCGAAAGGCGCCCAAGCTCTCGGTGCGGGGGATGAAGCCGCCGACGCTCTCGTCGACGTGATGAAGCAGATCGGAGTTTTGTCATGATCCTTGTTTACGCCGATCACGATCGCGGAGAACTCGATCCGCTCGCATTGCAGGTGGTATCGGCCGCGCGCGGGTTGGACGCTGATGTCCACGCCCTCATCGTCGGCCCCAACGCCGAGAAGTGCGTCGACGACCTGACAAGCGCCGGGGTGCGCACGGTTCATCATGGAACCAACGCGGCGATCGATGACTACACCCCCCGGGCGAGCGCCAGTGCGGTGATCACCGTCATGGATCGCCTCGAACCACGAGCGGTCCTGGCGGCGGGAACGCCACGCGGAAGCGAGGTGCTGGCACATGTCGCGTCGATCAAGGATCTCCCCCTGGTAACCGAGTGCAGCGAGATCGCACTGACGGGCTCGGGAACCGCCGGGGTGACGCGTGCTCGCTGGGGCGGCAATCTGCTGGAGCGAAGCGAGGTCAGCGCGGACGTTCTGCTCGCAACTGTTCAGGCCCACGCATTTGCGGTGTCCGAGGATGCCGGCGACGCTCAGGTCGAAGCGTTCGAGGTTCCGGTGACCGACGCCGATCTCGAAGTGTCGATCGTCGAGCGAACAGGAGCTGCGGAAACCGGTGTCGGACTGGCCGAGGCCAAGGTGGTGATCTCGGGCGGCCGGGGAATGGACGGGCCCGAGGCGTTCGGCATGCTGGAAGAACTCGCGGACATCCTCGGTGGTGCGGTGGGTTGTTCACGGGTGGTGACGGCCGCTGGCTGGCGCCCGCACGCCGAGCAGGTAGGCCAGACCGGAACGAAGGTCGCCCCCGATTTGTATATCGCGTTCGGAATCAGCGGCGCGACGCAGCACATTGCGGGATGCAAATCGGCGAAGACCCTGATTGCGGTGAACACCGATGGGCAGGCACCGATCATGACCCACGCGGACTACGCAGTTGTGGACAACCTTCACACCCTGCTGCCCGTCCTCATCGAGAAGGCTCGCGCCGCCCAGGGCGCGTAGAACGAAGGCGACATCGTGCTCACTGACATTGAGATTGCGCAGGCGGCGTCCCTGCGGCCGATCGCTGAGGTAGCAGCGGCCGTCGGTGTGCCCGAGGCTGCTCTTGAGCCGTATGGAAAGACCAAAGCGAAGGTTCACCTCGACTGGCTTTCTCAGCAGCCGATACGACCGTCGGCGCGCATGATCCTGGTAACCGCGATCAGTCCAACACCGCCCGGGGAAGGGAAGACCACCACCACGGTCGGTCTCGGTGACGGTCTTCGTCATCTTGGAAAGAACGCGATGATCTGCTTGCGCGAGCCGTCACTGGGCCCGGTCTTCGGGATGAAGGGTGGCGCAGCCGGCGGAGGGCACGCCCAAGTGGTCCCGATGGAAGACATCAACCTCCACTTCACTGGGGATTTCAACGCGATCGGTCTCGCCAACAATCTGCTCGCTGCGCTGATCGACAACCACATTCACCACGGCAATGCGCTCGGTATCGACGTGCGCCGGGTGACGTGGCGGCGTGTGGTCGATATGAACGACCGAGCCCTTCGAGATATCACTGTCGCGCTCGGCGGCCCCGGAAACGGGTATCCGCGTGAAGACGGCTTCGACATCGTCGTTGCGTCGGAAATCATGGCGATCTTCTGTCTCGCTACCGACCTCGACGACATGAAGGAACGTCTCGGTCGCATCGTGATCGGCTACACACGCGACAAGGAACCCGTGTATGCGCGTGATCTGAACGCCGAAGGCGCGATGAGCGTTCTGCTCAAGGACGCATTGGCGCCGAACCTCGTGCAGACCTTGGAAGGAACGCCGGCTTTCGTGCACGGAGGACCGTTTGCGAACATCGCCCACGGGTGCAACAGCGTTATCGCGACCGTCGGCGCACTCCGTCTCGCCGACTATGTCGTGACCGAAGCCGGATTCGGCGCCGATCTCGGCGCGGAGAAGTTCATCGACATCACCTGTCGTAGTGCGGGACTGCGTCCGTCCGCGGCGGTGATCGTCGCGACGGTGCGGGCACTCAAGCATCACGGGGGCGCCTCGGGAGATGACCTCACCACGGAGAACCTGGACGCGCTGAAGGCGGGCCTGGTCAATCTGGAGCGGCACATCACCAACGTGCGCGATCACTACGGCGTCCCTGCTGTGGTGTCCATCAACAAGTTCCTCACCGACACCGATGCGGAAATCGATCTGCTTCGCACCCACGTCGAATCAATGAACGTGCCGATCGTCCTCGCAAGCCACTGGGCCGATGGTGGAGTCGGGGCCGCTGACCTCGCCTCTGTTGTCGTGGAAATTTGTGATGCCGACGAGCGGGCAGCGGACGCTGGACACCACTCCTTCGTCTACCCGGACGACGCTTCCCTGTGGGAAAAGATCGAAGCTGTCGCCACGACGATCTACGGCGCATCGGAAGTCACCGCCGACGGCAAAGTTCGCGCCCGGCTCCGCGAGTTGACGACCGAGGGGTACGGCCACCTGCCGGTGTGCATCGCCAAGACCCAGTATTCGTTCTCCACCGATCCGTCGCTGCTGGGTGCGCCCTCGGGGCATTCGATGAACATTCGCGAGGTGCGTCTGGCAGCGGGAGCGGGCTTCGTCGTCGTCGTATGCGGGGACATCATGACGATGCCGGGTTTGCCGCGTGTGCCGTCGAGTGAGCGCATCGACATGGTCGACGGCCAGGTTGTCGGGTTGTTTTAGCAGTGAGCCAGACGACGAGTCCGCGGCCGACGATTCGGCTTGCCGACATCGCACTCCCTGAGCACGATGAAGCGTCGTCTGCTCCGACGGTGAATCGAGTCGATCGGGTCGACCGTGTGGTCGTGGAAGCACCCTTGACAATTGTCGTGGGCGGTGAGGTAGTTGCCACGACGATGCGCACCCCTGGTCACGATGCGGAGCTCACCGCGGGCTGGTTGGTCAGCGAGGCAGGCCTGCGAGAGGTCGACGACATCTCCGAGATCAAAGTAGCGGCCACCGCCGCGCGCGGAACGCCCAAAGAGCCGGGGGAAGACGACGTACCAGAAGACGATCCGCCCGAGATTGACAGCGTGCATGTGCGACTGAAGCCGGGGATCGAGCCTCCGCGGCCGCGTGCCTACGTCACCTCGAGTTCCTGCGGAGTGTGTAGCGCCGATGTCGTGGACGCTGTCGCGGAGCCGTACGCCCCGCTGCACACGGCCGATTGGCGCGTGCAGCCTGCCCAGGCGCTCGACCTCACCCGGCAGATGCGAACACGACAGAAGATGTTCGACCTGACCGGGTCCTTGCACGCGGCCGCTCTCGTCGAGCCGAACGGGAACGTGCTGCACGTCCGGGAAGACGTCGGTCGACACAACGCCGTGGACAAGGTGATCGGCCGAGCCTTCATGGATGACCTGGTGCCCCTGACCGATTACGTGCTCGTGGTGAGCGGTCGCGTTTCTTACGAGATTGTCGCCAAGGCATTGAGCGCTTGTGTCGGAGCCATCGTGGCTGTGTCCGGCCCGACAACGCTGGCTGTCGACACGGCGCGACGACACGACCTTCTTTTGGCCGGCTTCGCCCGCGATGACCGGATGAACATCTATTCCGGTGGCCAGTGGGTGAACTCATGACCGCCACACCAGCTCGGTTCGCCACGTGGTCGCAGGAGTCCGCAGTAGCTCTTCTCGCCGAGACGTCCACGGGCCCCGGACCGGTGCTGTTGTCGTTGCAAGCAGTACAGGATCGTTTCGGCTACGTCCCCGCGGAGGCCGTGAGCCTGATTGCCGATGCGTGCAACGTCTCGCGAGCGGACGTTCATGGTGTGCTCACCTTCTACACCGATCTTCGAACCAGTCCGCCGCCGGACGTGCCGGTGCGGTTGTGTGCAGCCGAGGCGTGTCAATCGGTCGGTGGTCGAGAGCTCAAGCGCGACTGGGAACGCCGGTGTGGCGAATCTGCCGAGCTTGCCGAGGCGACCGGTGCCGACGAGCCCGTTTTCTGCCTCGGAAACTGCGCCCTAGCACCAGCAGCCCTGGTAGGCGGGGTCCTCGTCGGCCGCGCCACGGTGGAGAAGGTGGAATCGATGGTGCACGGATCTCGTCAGGAGTCACCATGACGGTGTGGTTCGTTCCGCGAGACTCGGCGGCCCGTTCCGTGGGCGCCGACGAGGTGGCCGACGCCCTCGTCGACCACGGTCACACGGTCGTGCGCACCAGTAGTCGCGGACTGTTGTGGTTGGAACCACTGGTCGAGCGGGTCGATGACGACGGCGCCCGTATTGGGTGGAGCAACGTCACGCCCGATGAGGTGTCCGGTGAGGGAGTCTTGTCAACCTTTGTCGGTCGGGTTGAGGACATCGACTTCCTCGCGCGTCAAGACCGGTGGATATTCGAGCGGATGGGCATCACGGACCCCGTCGACCCGGAGGACTACCTCGCCCACGGAGGAATGGTGGGTTTGCGCGCCGCGCTCGCGATGTCGGCGTCGGACGTGGTGGACAGCGTCGTCGAATCCGGCCTTCGCGGCCGAGGAGGTGCCGGCTTTCCCGCCGGAATCAAGTGGAGAACAGTGGCCGAAACTCCGGCCAGTCCACACCGCGGGGAACCTGCAACGGTGCCCGCCCACAAGTACATCTGCGTCAACGCCGACGAGGGCGATAGCGGGACGTACGCCGATCGAATGGTGATGGAAGGGGATCCGTTCCTGCTCTTGGAAGGGATGGCGATCGCCGCCCACGCCGTCGGCGCCGACCGCGGAATCGTGTATGTGCGCTCGGAGTACCCCGATGCCATCTCGGTTATGACACAAGCGGTCGACATCGCCCGAGCCAAGGGATGGCTCGGTGAGGGAATCCTGGGATCGCTTGTCTCGTTCGACGTCGAGATCCGCGTCGGCGCGGGCTCGTACGTGTGCGGGGAAGAGACGGCCATGCTGGAAAGCATCGAAGGGCGCCGAGGCATGGTGCGAACCAAGCCCCCGCTTCCGGCTATCGAGGGTCTGTTCGGGACCCCGACCGTGATCAACAATGTCTTGACCATCGCGAGTGTCCCGTCGATTCTGGCTCGCGGGAGCAGCGCGTATGCCGCGTTGGGAACTGACGCATCGCACGGAACGCAGGTGTTCCAGCTGTCGGGCAACGTTGCCCGGGGTGGAATCGTTGAATCCGCCTTCGGCATCAGCGCGCACGAGCTGGTGTACGACTTCGGCGGTGGAACGCTCAGCGGCAGAGGTGTCCGCGCCGTTCAAATCGGTGGCCCCTTGGGTGCCTATCTGCCGTCGGATCGCCTCGATGTCCCGATGGGCTACGAAACGCTGGCCGAATCCGGAGGAATGCTCGGCCACGGTGGGCTGGTGGTGTTCGACGACACCGTCGACATGGCGGCCCAGGCTCGATTCGCCATGGAGTTCTGCGCAGAGGAATCGTGCGGCAAGTGCACGCCGTGCCGAATCGGTTCGGTCCGGGGAGTCGAAGTGATTGACCGAATACGTGGTGGCGAGGATGCTGCATTCCATGAGGACATACTCAGGGATCTGTGCGAGGTCATGACCGATGGATCTCTGTGCGCGATGGGGGGCCTGACTCCGATGCCCGTGTTGAGCGCCCTTGATAATTTCCCGGAGGATTTCGGGCACGCGGCTGGAGGTGAGTGAGATGACGGTGCTCGGAGATCGCGTCGATGATCAGCGGGATCTTGGTACGCCCGCCGTCGATGCGGACTCCACGGTCACGGTGCTCATCGATGGAGTACCCGTCGACGTGCCTGCAGGAACATCGGTGATGCGCGCTGCTGCCCTATCTGGAACATCCGTACCCAAGTTGTGTGCAACGGATTCGCTCGAGGCGTTCGGGTCGTGCCGGCTGTGCCTGGTCGAGATCGACGGCAAGCCCGGAACCCCGGCATCGTGCACCACGCCCTGTGTCGATGGCATGTCGGTGAAGACGCAGACCCCCAAGCTCGACAAGTTGCGCAAGGGTGTCATGGAGTTGTACATCTCCGACCATCCGTTGGACTGTCTGACATGTCCGGCGAATGGCGACTGCGAACTGCAAGACATGGCGGGCGTTGTCGGGTTGCGCGATGTCCGCTACGGCATGGATGGAATGAACCACCTCGACGCGCCAAAGGATGAATCCAACCCGTACTTCTCTTTCGACGAGAGCAAGTGCATCGCGTGTAGTCGATGTGTACGTGCCTGTTCGGAGGTGCAGGGAACGTTCGCGTTGACCATCGCTGGTCGTGGCTTCGGGTCGAAGGTGTCGGCCAGTGACGGTGTCCCGTTCTTGGAGAGCGAGTGCGTGTCGTGTGGTGCCTGCGTCCAGGCCTGCCCGACGGCGACGCTCCAGGAGAAGACGGTGATCGATCTCGGAGTTCCGACCCGGAAGGTCAAGACCACCTGCGCCTATTGCGGAGTCGGGTGCTCCTTCGTTGCCGAACTCCGCGGAGACGAACTCGTGCGCATGGTTCCGGACAAGACTGGAGGGGCGAACGCGGGACACTCCTGCGTCA
>WLWE01002129.1_pt1 | contig 13280 bp, 23 predicted proteins | sample 6718301 | NCBI WGS metagenome assembly WLWE01 (sample SAMN12718691, study PRJNA515312) | sponge metagenome | isolation source: marine sponge | host: Mycale hentscheli | place: New Zealand: South Island, Marlborough, Capsize Point | collected 2003-05-01 | reverse complement strand
AACTATCAAGCGTTATATCTTGAATAAATGTATTACCGCTATTGTTGGAACTACCTTGACTGCTTGTATCATGGTTTAAGGTAACTGTCGTATTGCCAGTTTGATTAACAGTAAATGAACCGCTTCCGTTTAATGCTCCACCACCCGTAACAGTAATTTGACCGTTGCCTGCGCTTCCTGCCTGCGCTTGTATGAAAGCATTTATGTCATTTAATGTAACTTGTTTCATTACACCATTGTCGTTGTAAACAATAGCGTCAGTGCCAGTAACGGTTGTAGACGTAGCACTTGTGTCGCCATCCATAATATTTAATTCTGCAGGCGTTGCCGTGACAGTAGTGCCATTTATTTTAAGTGCCGTTAAGTCAGGGGATACAGTTCCGCTTGTGCCATTTACACCGTCTACAATAGTGTCTAGCGCAGTGTTTAGCGTTTCACCCCAAGTGTCCTGACTACCGCCCACTGTTGGTTTCGTAATACTAATAGCCATAATAATCTCCTATTTATGCAAACATATCATGTTAGGCCGCATCCGTCCATATTTCAGATGGTATATTAATCTCAGTATAAGTTTCAGATGATACATTAATTTCTGTGTAAATTTTAGGTGGCACGTTTATTTCTTCAAATCTAAATCTGGCTTTTCCAACATCTACCGCACCACTGATAACGTTATTACCAACAAATATATGGCTTATGCTTGTGATTGCAGTGCCAACGTCAACATTTCCAGTAATTACATCGTTACCAACAATAACATAATCTTGCGTAAGTATTGGACTACCGACAGTCGGGTTTTGCGTACTAACAGCATTGCCTGCGAAGTTATAACTAATTGTAGTCGTAGCATTGCCTATAGAAACCGCGCCAGTATCTACATTTGTTCCGACTAATTGATAATCGTGGGCAAATTGTGCCGTTGCTATGTCTACCGCGCCAGTGTTTATATCGACAGGGCTAAAGTTTATGCCATAAAGTAAAACGGCAGGGGGGATAGATACCGCGCCAGATATTACATCTGGTGGAGCAAAGTTTTCTATCTCCACCATTACAGCGTTTGGTATTGTTACTGCATTGCCATTATAGACAGGCGTTAAACTGTATTTAACAATTCCTACGTCTGCAATAGACGCTCCTGCTATGGGAGCAAAGCCAAACATTAGTCGGCCTCTGCTATGGTGTTATCCTCTGCCACCCATTTCTGTATAGCTATCCAGTGTCGGTTGTCGGGGTCTAATGGAACAGACATTTCCACACCATCAATAGTTGCTTTTATAATGTCGTTTTCACCATCTACATTTTTAATGTATTGTGCTGATGTAATGTTCATAACTTATAACTCCGCATCAAAATCAATTCGATTTGTAGGCCCATCGCCAAGTGCCATATAATAGTATGCATCACCATATGTACCTAATTGCCCACCATAAGTTCCACTAGACGGCCAAGCACAACTTTGGAAACCTTCTGCAGATAGCCCACCAAGAGCATTTGGTCTTTGACTTACGCCAACTTGAGGCCTACCAATAACTACTGCACCAATAAAAGAAGCAGTTGGCGCTGCTCTCATTTTTTGTCTAAAAACCCCATTGACGTACATCTTATAATTAGTTGCGTGTTCATTAATTCCGTTCCAAGTTCGTTTTGAGTAAGTTTGAAAATAGCGTTCGCAAGACTGAAGCTGGTCAGAAAATGTTAGATGCTCAAAGGGCGTACTTTGCGACCCAACTTCTAGCTGGACGCCAGTCAGATAAAAATTGTTACTTGTGCTATCAAAGAAATTTACTTGGTTGGAACTCATGTTTGAATTAGAACTTATCCATGATCCTATGGTAGAAGTTTCACTACCTTCCCCTGCTAAACAAAAATCTAATGCAAGACCTCTTGTGTTATCAATAGGCCAGCTTCCAGAAGTTTCACCAGTCACAGTTATTGTTTTCTTTTCCCAAGTATTAGCCGCACTTATAGTATATTCTTCTTGTCTTGACCTTGTCGCGTTTGCATTTTTTAAACCAAGAGAATATATACCAGTCTTACTAGAACGAACCCAAAAACTTAAAGTAACGGTTTTTGCACCACTAGTTCCCCAATTTAATCTACCAAGGTTAAAACCTTCAATATAGTGAGATACAAAAAAGTAAGTGCTTCCACTTGGAGACTTTGTAGAGGTTGGAGATATATGTATTGATTTGTAAAAGCCTTGACCAGAAGGTACGGTTGTAGATTGTACGGCAGAGAAATCACTAGCATTGCTTATATTTTTCCAACGATCAACAACAAAAGAACCACTAGTAGTTACCGCTGAAGTTCCTCTTTGTGCAATTTCCATGTTACCATTGATTACAACATTGCGTCCAGAGAGACTGCCCTCAGTAGGAAGATTGTCTGCGAGTTTTCGTGCGTTGCTCATGTGTTCCTCCTAACCTATTAAGTATCCACTAAAGAAACTGTCTGAATCCATTGTGACTGAAGTATCACCAGCGCAATTTATATGAATTTCTACATAGTCATTTGCGTGTAGATAGTGAGCTTTAGACATACTTAATGTCATATACGTAAAACCTAAACTAGTTAGATTTCTGCTTATAGCTGCTCCGTTATCTACTAGAGTAATATAAATATAACTACCAGAATGACCATCAAATCTGATAGAAACATTAAACTGATAAAATCCTGATACTGGAGCAGTAAATCTTCCAGTGCCTACAGCAAAATTAGATCCTCCTGTTTGCTGTAAGCTTGAAGAATTAAAATATGTAGTTCCTGATATAACTTGAGTAGAACTAGTAGCATTTATACCATTAACAACGTTCATCTTTATGCCAAAAGCTGGCTGATAAGGTGTTATAACACTACCGTCAGCATTTATTCTGAATGCTGTACCATTTTTTCCATAACTCCAAGTAAACAGATTTCCACTAGTATCAGAGGATATTTGATACTTATTTGATCCTGCTCTTTGAAAAAGAATATGTCCATCACCACTAGATGCAGTATTTAGGGATAAATACTTATTGCCAGATCCTGATGGATTATGAGTAATAGTACCTGTAATATCTTGGTCATTTTGAACTGTTAGCTTACCACTCATAGTATCGCCAGTAGTATTAACATACCGTGTATCTGATGCGCTTTTTGTGTAAGCGTCTGCGGTTTCAAACGTTACAAAAGCCGTGATTGTAACTTCATCCCCTGCCGCTGCGCCAGAACCAAGAGTAACCGTAGTTGTGGTTGCGGTAAAATCGCTCTCTTCTAATCTCAAACCATTCATATGAACCATGATGTCTGAAGGGGTGCAAGCAAGCGTATTACCGTTTGCGTCAGAGCCAGTGAAAGCTGTCTGATTAGCCGTGGCTGTATATGTAAAAATGTTAGCTGATTGTCTGCTAACTACCTTCGTTGGCGAACTTCCAATATAAGCCATTTGACTTCCTTACTCTGGCGTTGAAGCCTCTGCGTTTCGTGCGGCGGCGGTCTTAACAACTTCTAACGTAAAAGCTTGTGCTACTTGTGCATCTTCGCCTGTCGCAATAGCCACACTGTTTGCATTGCAATGAGTAACCAAAGCCGCAATAATCTCATCCTTGGCTATTCTGGCTCTGTTGGTCAAAGCATTGTCAGCCCAATCTTGTGGACTAGCCGCTGCATATTCTAGACACTTTTGCTCTGTGTCGGTTAAACTTATCGTTAAATCTGGCATAACTTACTCCTATGATGGTGATGAAGCTGCCAAATGTGCAGCGTATGCGGTTTTAATTTCGTCTGTGTGAAACTGTGTGGCAAGTGCTTTTACATCATCACTTTCGCCTGATGTATCTGCGTCTGGCGCTACAACATGACGATGGAATGAACGACTAATCTCTACACCGTCTTTCTTGATAATCGTTGCGGTTCTAATTTGTAACATATTAAACGGTTTAATTATCTCTATCTTATCTTGTTCTGTTTCTTCTGTTAATGTTGCCATTTTTTATCTCCTATATGGCTTGGACTGACTACCCTGCTATCCAACAGGGGTGTTATGCTGCAAAATATGTAAAATTTATATGCATATCTGACCCGACCCCAATCCAATTGGCTGGGTTAGGATTGTATGATCCATCATATCCTTGTAAATAAACTTTAATGTAGCTCAGCCCATTCTGTAGTAAGAACAGCATAGCGTTATAATAATTCGAACCATTGGGTACGCCAGAACCATTTAACCAAAAACCAACAATGTTGTTACTTCGTTCAGAGAATTCAGTAGAATTAGCAGATGCAAAAGGAAGAGTTATTTCCAAAGTACCAGAGGGGCTGCTAACTGCGCTGGGAACGGCAAGACCTGTTACAGTTACCTTATTACCTATTTTTGTATAAGCATATGTATCGTAACTACTGTTTAAGGTAATACTCCCAGAACCACAGTTTATAGTTGGATTATAAGTGCCAGTTTCATAATCTTCTAACTTATTAGCCGCACCAGTGCCGCCAAGATAAGCACCGCCTGAGAGGTAGAGGTCTTTAAAACGTGATGAGGCACTACCAAGCGCATACGCATTATCTGCTGTAGACCCTGCGTCATTTGATGAATAAATTACATTAGTGTCAAAAGCTAGCCTAGCCCCACTATTCCTACCAAACATTGGGTTTCCATAGAATGTTGAGATACCACCAACAGTTGAGCCATCTTTTTGTATATCTACAACATTCCCAAATGAAGTAGCACGATCAACGGTTAAAGGCGTTGCGCCATCATCATCAACAGTCAAACCATTAGCGGCAGTAACAGCGCCAGTAACGCCTAGCGTGCCAGACATAGAAACATTGCCTGCAAACGTACCACCCTGCGAAGAACTAACAGTATCAGCAACGCTAAATGTATTGTGCGCTATAATGGTTATTTCATCGTTGACCGCTGCACCAACGCCAAGCACCACTGAAGAACCAGAACTTGAATTATAGTCTGATGGCTGTAGCAATATTCCATTCTGATATACGTCAACTGCACCCACACCATAAACGGCATTGAACGTGGTTTGCCCAGAAGTCGCTACGAACGTGTAAGCTCTGCGCGTTCCCTCAGTTAGTGATTGTCCTAAATACGGCATTTTTTATCCTATCAAATAACCAAACCAACGAGAGTTACCAAAAGACCCTGCGCTATCTCCTGAGTACCTTAAAGTGTTGTTATTTGGTCTTGCTCTAACATCGACATAATCATTGGCGTTAATATCTAAAATAACAGCATTACTTGCTAAATTGTATTTATAACTATGCCCCCAAAAGTCTGCGCCTGTTTTTTGCGATCCGTTAACGTAATAGTCACCTATGTAAGCCCATGTTGAACTATTCCAATTACTGTCAGAATGAAGTTCTAAATGTAAATGCATATGATATTTACCAGAGACAGGTGCAGTAAATCTATAATTTGATGTGTTAAAGTTGCTACCTGTATCAAATATTTCGCTATTCCACGGTAAGGTAGTTGTAGATGTTCCTGTTAAAATAGGCGCTGAAGTCATTATAACCATAAAAGCTGGCTGATTAGGTGTCGTCACACGGCCAGCGCTGTCGATAGACATTCTTGTTACGCCACTATTAACTTGATCAAAGTTTAGAGAATTAGTATTCTGGTCTATTCTCATACCATAGGACACAGTTGTATCGCTTGGGTGGATAGTTAAAGCAGCATCCCCTGCTGTATTACTTCTAGCTCTTCTAACAAGTAATTCACCTGTCATGCTATCACCAGCGGTTTCTACATAAGCTGCACTGTTTCCTGACGCTAAATCTTTAGACTTCCCCATCTAGGTGATCTCCAAAATACTCATAATCGCATCACAACTATTAGCCGCACTTGATGTAACCTTAACGCTATCGCTTGTTTCTAAAACAACCTTTTGATCACCTCCAACAACGACAAGACTGCCTCCGCTTGGAACCGTAGCCGTTTTAACCATGAAGTGATCGTTAGAACCGTCATTCAAAGAAACATCTACCGTTATTGCTGTAGCCGTATTGTTAGAACAAGTTAGCCCTATGACAGTGGTTTGCGTTGAAGCTCCTACCGTATAACTTCCTATAGCCGTTGCAGATGTGCCGATGTTTCTGCTTAGTTTTCGTTTAAACGTGTTTGCCATATTCTATCCTAATGCAATACTCATCGCCACTGGAACCGCCGCACGCTCATCAAAGTCAGCCGCTGCCAGTGTAATAAATACAGTTGATGTTCCAGTGAGATTTAACAGAGAACCAGTAGAACTAGATGTTAAGGTTCTGCTTAGAGTTGTGCCACTATGCGTATATGTGCCAGTGCCAATTTCGTAGCTATTTCCGCTTTCTATAACGTAACGCACACTATCGCCATTGCTTATACCGCCATTAGCAAACGTCCTAAAACCAGTAACCGCAGAGCCAAGCGTAATTGTGCCAGTGCCTGTCGTAGTCGTTGTGACCTTTACTCTATCTGCGACTTTAACCATTAATCACCTATGATGGGTCTGGTATGCCAATATCTAAAGCAGATATGTCAAACTGGTTTCCGCTGTTTACTGACTGTGAAGCGTTCAACGCGCCTGTTACTAACAACCTACTATTTGAAACGTCTGTTATTGCAAAATGCGTTGCCGTTCCTGTACCTGTCACAGAAGCATCACTAATAGCTGCAAGCGTTACTTTTCTACCGCCACCGCTTCGATCTGCAGGCGCACCAATGCTGATACTGGTTGTGTTGCCTAGCGTATGGGTAGATGTTGCCTCTGCATATGTTGTGGGTTCTTGACTGCAAATGTCGAACCTTGAGGCTTCCGTATCCAAAACCGTTAGCCCGTTATCAAGCACCCTGTCTGCTATACTTGCCATTTAATAACTCCTTATCTTAATTCTGCGCCCTGAAGCTGATGTTTTTGATCGTTCACTTTCACTATTAATATCACTTATTGCTTTTTGATACAACGCCGCCCATGTTTGTATTCTACTATCTTCCTGCAAATATGGCGCAGAATGCAGTAAAGCACCATATAAATAAGCGTCTGGATAGTTAGTAAGCAACCAATTAGTTAAATTACCATTATTCAGTGCATCTATTTTTTCATAATATAACAACTCAAGAGTATAAGTCGCATCTGGCTTTGGAAAAACTTCTATTGAACTATCTAATATAGAATACGTTGTTGGCTTGCCTGTCGTGTCATTGTTTGCCTCACGGAGCTTAGATATTTCTAATGCACTTGCTTGCTCTAACGTAGATACATCTGAACCCGTAATAACAAATCTAATAGGTTGTAAAAAATCTGTAGGTAAAGCTGTATATTGCGTATTTAATTGTGCAGTCGCACGTTTTTCCATTTTGTAATGGCGAACCTCTCTATTCATTTGTGCTTCTGATAAAGAAATAAAATCAGGTATAACCGTAGTTAAATCATCACGATTTATAAAATCCGCTATACTTACTTTTAGCTCACTGTAATTTGTTAGTGCCATTTTAATAATTCCCTACTGTTATTCATTAAAACGATCCACCATATAATCTAACAACCCTTGCATAAATCCCATTTTTGCACTTGGGTATACGCTCCTGTCTGTCATAAATTGCAAAAAATTATAACCTTTTTCAAGTTTACTCATATCAGTTTTATCTTTTATATTTAAAAAGTTTTCTCTACCATACATTGGCGACATTCCATAAGTTCCACCAAGTAAAGAACCAGTATGTGGCCCATGCTTATCCATCAAATGTCTAAAATATGTTTCTTCACCTGTATCTGTTGCCCTATCTAACAATCCAACAGCGCGCTCCATCATTTTATCAGTATAATAATAACCTTCTTCATCAGTTTCTAAAAGCCTATAAGCAGTATTATAATCACCTGTCATTTCTGCATATTTGTCTCTTGCGTCCATTACCATTTTACCTTATTTGCCCAAAAAGCAGCAGACATTTTGCCTTTTCTTATATTCTTTGCGTGCCTTGCTTTAAATGACTTTGCACGCTTTGTCATTGTTTTATCACCAGTTTTACCTTGCTGACCAAACCTTATTAACTTTACCTTTTCACCTTCTTTAGCAACAACAACGTGTGATTTTGTTGGGTGGCTTGGCGTTCTTTTTGGCTTATTATAACCAGAAACTCCTGCCTTTTCTAACCTAACGTCTTTTTTCTTTTTTTCAGCCACATCATACCCCTGTTGGTATTTGCATTCTCATGGCTTCTTGTATTAATTCTTCTGCTTCCGAAGGGTCTTCTTTCATCATCTTTTCAAAGTTTCCACCTCTACGCTTTAAAGCATCTATTGCGGCTTGCCGATCTTGAAAAGAAAAGATTGTATTAGGTTTATATAAAGGCTCAACGCCTGCTTCTATTGCAGGTAATGCAACTTCTTCAGTTGCGGCTACATTCATAGGAATACGTTTGTCACCGTTTAATGCATACATTGAAATAGAGCTTGGCTCTGGGTCTCTCGCAACAGAGTTAACATCTTGTACCGCAGAAGGTGTAGTATTGTAGTTATATCTAGTTCTTGTGCCTTGATCCACGCCGCCAATTTGATCTGCTAAATTTCCCAACATACTTAGCGTCATGCCGCCTTTGTATTCACCGCCACTGTGTTGAGGGCCTCCACGATCAAACATATCTGCAACGTTTCTGAAACCTATTTGCTCACGAGGTGTATCTTTTTGACCATATGGTCTTATTTTTGCAATGTTACCAAGCAGTGATAAAAACCCACCGCCTTCAAAAAAAGTATCGTTGGCATCAGCACCACCACCGTCTCGCATATCAATATCGGCAGGCACATAATACCCTTCGTCATTGTAATACCCATAGCGACCATCGTTATTATATTGCTTATAAATATCACTGCCAACTTTGACCTGTGCTTTAGCAGCTTCACCACCACCTTTAGGACCAGAAATACCAATTCTGTTTTGTGGATCACCGCCAAACATAACTGGCGATACGTTTTTACCGCCAGTAGGAATTTCATCTGGCCTTCTTTTTGGGCGCAAAGAAGAACTTATACCTGACCCTGCGCCGGGATTATGACCAGAAACATGGGGCATTACTTTTTCTTACCTTTTTTCTTTTTGCCGTACATTACTTTCTCCTTTTTGCTTTTTTCTTTGCTGTAGCACTTAAATCACCAAAATGATACAAACGTTTACTGGTTTTACCGTGTGATTTACCAGAGTGAACTTCGCCATTAGGCATCTTGTGCATACCACCAGTATGCTTTGTCCCATCTTTTAAATAATGAACAACACCTTTTGCCATTACTTTTTGGCCTTCTTTTTTTTCTTTTTAGGTTTTTTAGCAGTTTTCTCAGCGTCTTTAAAATTTTTTGCTGAAGGAGCTTTGGGATCGTCTGCACTTCTCATGCGCTCACCACTTCCCGCTTTTATTCTGCGCCTTTTAGCATGAATATTATCGTACAAGCCTTTCTTTTTAGTAGGTTTTTTCTTTTTTGCCATACAAGAACCTCCTGCTGTTAAAATTAAATTAGCACATTATGCTATTCCTTGCAAATTTCTTCTTATAGGTTCACCCCAATTTTTGTTTTCTCGTTTACCTACCGCTAAATATCGAAATGCATCTGAACCGTGTGACGTCCAATCATGTAAAGGTCTACCTCTCCACGTTTTAAGCTTTTCGTCAAACTCTCTGCGATACTGCTTTAATGCTTCTATACCTCTTTCGCATTTTTCATCATCAAACCAACATCTGTTAAGCATAGACCTAGCTGATTGTATTCCATCTTCTATACTTAATTTTGGTGCAATGGTTATATCTGTTAAACCTAATGTATTTAATATTTCGAGCCTTGACTTGCCAGTGCCAAGTTCTTTAACTTGTACATCGTGGGGAAGGATGTGATCAGAGTAGTGATACCCCCTACTACTGAGTTCTTTTGCATAATGATCCAACCCCACACCAGAGTTTTCATAGTAATCTATTAATCTTACCTCTTGCGCCACAAACTGCGCCATCCATATCGCTGTACTGTCACCAATTCCTAAATCCCATGCGGTAGTTACACCAACAGACGGATCATAAGGTACAACTCTTATTCTATTTTCTTGTGCGGCTGTTTTTAATTCGGCGGCATAATATGAACCTTGTATTGCGGCTTCGAAACTACACTCAAACTCTTGTTCAAATCTATCTTCGCCCATTGCTTTGCGTGCTTCTTTTAATTCTTCTTCGTCTAAAATGCCTGTTTCTGACGATTTGAGCATTAATGAAAGCCAATTGGGATCATTCTTAGCTGCAATGAATGTATCGTAAAATTGGTTTTTACCTTTTGGTGTGCCTATAAATGTTGCTTTACCTTTACGATCCGCAAGTGATGGTCTTATAACAGTAGGCCATGCACGATGTGGAAAGTCGGCGGGTTCGTCCAACACAACATGGTCAAAGTATAATCCGCGCAAACTGTCGGGGTTATCAGCACCAAATAATCTAAATCTTGCACCATTCGGAAAATCTGCACGTAATTCTGCAACATTATATTCTACGCCTTCAATATCTCTAGTATACTCTAGAAGATAATCCCACGCTATTGCTTTTGCCTGTCTGTAGTACGGAGCAATGTAAGCAACTCTTACATTTGGCCTTGGAATTGTTAAAGCATCTTTTATTAAATCATTAATCGCAGCAACAGTTTTACCAAACCTTCTGTGCGCAACAATAATGGCGAAGCGTTCTGTTCTCGTATGGTAAGATTTTATTAATGACCTTGGCTTATACTTAATTGTTCTAACTGTCATCGTTTAACCACTTATAAGCGTGTACATGCTCACCTGATACAGTGCTTTCGGCTTTATCTTTTTGACCAAGGTATTGTTTACCAAGCCAAATTAATATTGAAGTATTACCGCCTTCAGCCGCTTGCCATTGCATACGCCTAAGTGACATTCTGCCTTCGTCATTGTGCCTTTTATAGAGGTCTTCAAAATTTTCGTATCCTCTATCTTTTAATCTTCTATTAAGTGTGGTGTCTGACATACCAAGAATACTACATATTTCTATCTGTGTGCATTGTATTCTTACCATATTAAGTAAACGCAAAAAGTCCTCGTCATTCAATGGTTTAGAGGGTGCTTTCGGGCCACGTTTTGCGCTTCCACCAGTTGCGGCTTCCGCTTTACTCATTTTATCCTCGCCTATTATGTCAAATGTATATTTACAGCATAAATTATGAATGGTGAAGTATTTATTTTTGTGTAGAGACTGACAGCAGTTCTTACACGTTTTATTTGTAAATAATGTGTTGACACTATTAGCTCACTTGATAGTATGTATATGTAATAAAAAAGAGGTTCAAAATGACTACATATTCAAACGCAGCTTGGAATGGCAAATCTTATTTGGTTCGCCATGGTGACCCATTTGACAGAGGTCAAGCTGATTTTTACTACGGCTATCCTCGTGACCCACACTATTATATTGGTTCTACTGGTATGACACCACGTATTGAAATTAATGGTATGACTGACGAACAGATAGATACATACCATGCAGGTTACAGTTGCGCTAGAGATATTGGCGATCAGAAAGATTGGGGTTAATTATGATTGGTGAAAGCGTAATAGATTTTTCAACCGACTACGAAAAGAAAATTTACGAAGAGCGTACGCATTGGGTTTGTGTACGAGGTCGTGGTCAAAACCGTGTTCGGTATGAGTGTAAAACAGAACTAGAAGTTGCGGATTATTGTGTGCAATTCGGTGATAATCGCACAATGGTTTATGCGGTAAACGAACATAACTCATCGGCTCATATCTGTAACCTTTGATTTGTGCTTATATTTTTCGGCGTGTACTATGCGCTCTCTTAGAAGGCTTGAACTAAAATCATGCCTTCTTTTATTATAGTGAATTTGCATATCTAAATTTTTACCAGTAAAATCTTTATCTCTGTATTCTTCACCAATTATTCTAATTTGTATTTCGTACATTTTAAATATATCTAATAAATCTTGCTCTGTTTGATACGGTATTATTTCATCTACAAAAGAAACAGCTTTCAATTGTGTGTATCTTTCTACCAATGTTTGTATTGGTTGGTTTTTATGGTCACGTTCTGCATTTGGGTTAACGTGCAAGCCAACTAATAAATAATTACAGACAGATTTTGCTTCAGATAACATGGCAATATGCCCTGCGTGGAGTAAATCAAAAGTTGATGCTGTAAAACCTATCAACGTATTCGCACCATTTTCATGCCGTATTCTTTATCTGCATTATTTATTTTAACGTCAGGGTTTCTAATTAATTTTTGCTTTTTAAACCTGTTATAATCTACATGGTGGTGCCATCTGCCGTATTTCATAACTAGCCTAGAACAATCAGGATGTACTTTAACAAGCATTTTTGACTTATCTAGCGTTCCAGTATCAGCGTATCTTTCACCTTCTTTTACTTTACCTTCTACATGGTAAAATTCGTCTGTATTGCCGCCTTTCATAACTTGTGTATTAGTTTTTTCTTGTAAAAAAGCATTGAACTGTGTTGTACACCACCCTGCTTTAATAATATCTAGCGAAATAATTGTATCTTCGTTGTATCTACCGCGCCATCTAAATCTTAGCTCATTTCGTATTAAATTGCAGCTATAAATTCGTGTATTAAGCACAAATGGTGCTAATTTTGACTTGCGTGGTGCAAACATCATGTAATTTGGCCCTGCCATACCAATATTACTATATTTGCTTACAAAATCTTCCATAACTTTAAAACAAGTGCCGTCTGTTACTTTAACTTGTAAGTTTTTATTAAATCGGTGGAAGTACCTTATGTTATCGTCCATCACCCAATGCCAAGCAAATCCGTTATCTTTGCTATGTTCCCAAGCAAAATTTCTAGCAGGGCCGGGTCCTGTGCTTCGTTCTAAACCTAAATTGTCACATAACTCGTATTTTTCTTTGTATGACAAATCTAACGGAATAATGTCACACAACAAATCCCAGTGTTTTATTGCCTTTTGATATTCGTCGATTTCTTGCGGCTCAACAACTACATAATGCGGCACTTTCATCATAGTAAGTGCTTTTGAGGTCATCATGTATTGTGACCTACCTTTACTTGGAATGTATAGTGGATAATTAGGCAGCATCGCTTTCTGTACCTTGCACCCTATAAGCGTCTAAATCTTCTTTTAAAGGCTCTGGGTATCTAATGCTTCTAGTATTTTCGGTAAGCGGTAAACCTGTTTTTTTGGCAAATTCGTCTACATCTTCCTGATTATCAAAGTTTACCTTGACTGAATAATAATACTTTATTGCGTCATTATCGTACTC
>WLWE01002124.1_pt1 | contig 13300 bp, 9 predicted proteins | sample 6718301 | NCBI WGS metagenome assembly WLWE01 (sample SAMN12718691, study PRJNA515312) | sponge metagenome | isolation source: marine sponge | host: Mycale hentscheli | place: New Zealand: South Island, Marlborough, Capsize Point | collected 2003-05-01 | reverse complement strand
GCTTCGACATCCCCTTAGATGCCTCTCCTGCATTTCGAAAACGCTTAGAACAGTTCCAGGCCGCTGTCACAAAGCACGGTACTCGTAACACATATTATCTTACCGATGCTGAGTGTCAGTTTCGATTTACAAATAACCCAGAAATTGGGTGGGTAAAATTTATATTCGAGGGCACTGTCATAACAAATGACAATGACAGTCAGACCATTGGCAGTGATCTGACTGTTTGTTTAGACACAGAGACGTGTGATTGGCTCACACAACCAGCTGTTGAATGGCTTAAAAACACCGTTGGTCACGCAGTCGAGATTGAATTTGATCGTTATATTGCAGCTGGTGATCTGTCCAAAGCAATAAATCGAATTGAACGAGATCAGGCTGCTAGTGATGCTGCTGGTGGCTTTCTTGGCATGAATCTCTAGAAATTCTTTTCCTACACGGGCTCTCTTCCATATAAATTTATGTCTCAATCTCCAAAATCTATCTGTCCGGTGTGTGGTGGTGACACGCATGAGATTCGTGCCAAACTTCATTGCCGACAATGTGGAATGATTTTGGAAACATGCTGTGAAGGCGGCCCTATGGATGCTCGTCCATGTGACCAACAATCGACACTCCCGGTAAATTCCGAACAACCCGAAGATTTCAAAACAGGTTGAGTTTTTGGATTAGGAAAACTCGATCTTTCTTTTGTTCACTTTAAAACAAAGTGATTTTTTATGGCGTCGTACGTGGCATCATAAGACCATGTTTTCGGATCTTGTTGCCTTCAGTTTTGGAAATCAACGAATAGGTGGCTTCATGATCTGTACTCGAACAGATCATGACCCCTACAACATGCATAGAAGGGCTTCTGTGGTAACGGGAACGCAAAACTTTTATTTGTTGCTATGGATTACAGGAGCATATCTTTTCTGTAGTGGCGGTGTGGGCCTCGCACACGATGGATCAGTACACACAAACTTTCCGGTTGAGCACCGCCAAGAAAAATCTTATCGCTCTCAAACGAGTTTGCAGACAAATGCGAAACAAACTCTTGTGCGATGGCACGATGTAACAGAAATGCGAGACATTCACTATACAAAGTGGCGAATGGAAGAACGCACGCTCTCATACACAACGAAAAAATGTGTGCCCCATGTAGAACGAAGATCAAAAAAATACACCATTATGATTCCTGAAAGTAGGATGAAGATTGTGCAGTACGCAACAACAAAATATCGTCCCGAAACTGGTCTACAAGACTATCGGGTCCGAATTCCCTTTCAGGAAGAATTTGAAAAACAGTACACGGTAATGATTCCGGTTCAGCAGGAGCGAACAACCAGCTGGACTGTGAGGGTGCCGTACACCGAAACACTTGAAACAATGTACACCGTGATGGTGCCTGTTAAAGAGAAGAGAACCGAAGAATATATCGTCAGAATCCCTTTTGTGGAAAAGCTTGATGAAACATATACAGTAAAAGTTCCTTACCAGGAAGAAACAGTGGCGTTTCGAAAGGTCACAAAACGGGTACCAGTCAAAACAACAAAAACCGTCACCTGCCATAGTGGATACTGGAGGATGGAAGCAAAGACAGTATGCGAGAATAAACACTGTGCTTCTGCAGAAAATCCATGTGTTCCGAAAACTATTTATTGTCGACAGTGGGTACCTACGTCTGAAACTCGGGAGGTTCCCACCACAAGCTGGAAATACATCACCGAAGAGATTCCCTACACCTTGTATGTAAAGAAGTATCGATCAGAGGAACGGACTCGCACACAATATATCCGTCGTTATCGCGAAGAGGTGAGAACCCGTGAATACTCCATTACAAAAATGGTACCTGAAAAACGTACGAAAACCATCTCCGTGAAAAAATATCACGAAGAAGAGCGAACTGGTACATATTCTGTAACCAGAATGGTTCCAGAAAAAAGAACAAAGCCTGTTTGTATTACACGACATCGCTGGGAAATACGAACTCGTGAACAGAACCTCCAAGCATGTGTTCCTGAGCTACGAACCAAAGCAGTTCGACATACCATCATGGTGCCAAGAGAGAAAACATGCACATACAGTGTTCTTGTCCATGACACCATGACTGAGGAAAAAACCGCGAGGTATCACGTACACGTTCCTTACAGAGTGTCAAAAAAAGTGCCTGTAACTGTTCGCCGTTCTATCGTAGAGCAGGTGAAAAACGGCACGACAAGCCAATCTGGTGAGATTCATTCGGGCGACCCAAACCATTCGAAAAAATCCGCTTAGTACCCTAGAATGAGTTGGTTGCATCTCGGAAAAAACACCTTGATGTCTCCGAATGCTACCTGGTGTATTCTTCGCTTCAGAAAAACAGGTGTTCTTTCTCAATGATAGTGGAGTGATCAATGCACTATTGGCTGATAAAAAGTGAACCAACAACTTTCTCTATTCATGATCTTGCTCGTTCAAAAAATAAGACGACCTGCTGGGAAGGTGTGCGCAATTACCAAGCCCGTAACTTCCTACGAGCAATGAAACAGGGTGACCGTGCTATTTTCTACCATTCAAATGCAAAACCTCCAGCAGCTGTTGGCATTGTTGAAGTCGTGAAAGAGGCTTATCCAGATCATTTTGCTTGGAAAGAAGGGCACAAGTATCAAGATACAAAAGCTTCTCCTGAAAAACCAATTTGGAGCATGGTCGATGTGAAACTTGTTCAAATTTTCCCCCAAGAAACTTCGCTTGAACAATTACGTGGTGTAAAAGCTCTCGAGGGCCTCGAGTTGCTGCGTCGTGGCAGCAGGCTTTCAGTCCATCCTGTTTCAGCTGCTCACTTCAAAGTGTTTGAACGACTTGCCAAACAAAAGTAAAACCAGTTCTATGTCATGCCAGCATGAACCAGCTCAACGAATAGTAGCACCAGTAAGGAAGCCTCTTCTAGAAAGCCTCCATTGGCTTGAAGAGGATTTGGGTGCCATCAAGTCCGATGATCTCTTCCGACCGGTTCGAATACGAGAAGGTCGACAGGCTGGCACTGTCACACTGAACAATCTCGAACTTATTAATTTTGGATCGAATGACTACCTTGGCTATGCTGCGGACTCTCGTCTTATAAAAGCTTCTGCCAAGGGGGCCTGTTCTGAGGGCGCTGGTGCCGGAGCCAGTCCACTCGTAAGCGGTCATTCTGCTCTTCATGAATCTCTCGGAAAGAGTCTTTCTTCACTCTTGGATACGGAAGAGTCGCTCATCTTTCCAAGTGGTTATGCTGCAAATACGTCAACAATTGCATGTCTCACTGGTCCTCATGATCTTATCGTGAGCGATGCCCATAACCACGCAAGCATTATCGATGGTTGTCGACTTTCCGGGGCGAATGTTCAGATCTATCCACACCGTGATGTCACAGCAGCTGCCAGCCTTCTGAGAAGTATTCCCGCGAGACGACGGCTCATTGTGACCGACAGCCTCTTTTCTATGGATGGCACGATCGCGCCCTTGGCTGACATGGTTCAACTTGCACATGACACCAAAAGCATGCTCCTCGTTGATGAAGCACACGCTACTGGCCTTTTTGGTACTCACGGCAGTGGACTCATTGAGGACGCTGGCATTGCTTCCTCTGTCGCTGTACGAATTGGGACCCTCTCCAAAGCTCTTGGAGGTTCAGGTGGTTTTGTCTCTGGCCACCGCACACTGATTGAATATTTACGGCATAGGGCCCGTAGTTGGATGTTTTCCACTGCTCATCCACCAGCATCTGCCGCAGTCGCAATTGAAGCAATCAAGCTGCTCTCTGAGGAGCCTTTTCGTCGAGAAAAACTTACAGAGAATGCGGACATGTTTCGGAAGAAGCTCTCGTCTCACGGAGTCAATATTGGTGATGCAGAGGCACATATTGTGCCTGTTTTTGTCAGAACACCACAGCGAGCTGTTCAAATAGCTGCATCACTTGTCCGTGATGGTTTTTTTGTACCCGCAATTCGCCCTCCAAGTGTTCCCGCGGGCTCAAGTCTTCTTCGGGTAAGCCTGTCCTATAGACATAATCAAGATACTATTGATTCGTTGAGTAACTCAATCATCAAATATGTCTGCATGTGAATCAAATAAACCGTTGAAGTGGTGTGTTATTGGTGCTGGCCCTTCAGGGCTAACGGCACTGAAGAATCTATTGCAGTGTGGCATCCACGCTGAGTGTCTCGAACGTGAAGATAATCTCGGAGGGAACTGGTATTTTGGATCATCATCATCACGAGTATTTGAGTCCACAAAACTGATCAGTTCCAAGGCACTTACTGAATTTACTGACTTCCCCATGCCTGATGAGTGGCCCGCATATCCTAATCATAGACAATGTCTTGAATACCTTCATCATTATTCTGATCACTTTGGTTTGCGAGATCATATTCTTTTTCAGAATTCTGTTGCTCGGATTACACCCATTCAACGGAATCATGTCAGGCGCGGTTGGCAAGTGGATTCCGAAGATGGAACAACACGAAGCTACGCGGGCCTTATCTTTGCTTCAGGGCATAACCATGAGCCCCGATTTCCAGCTGTCACTTCCAGCTTTTCGGGTCCGGTGATCCATTCTGCCGAATACAAATCTCCAAAAATTCCCCACGTATTAAAAAACAAGAGAGTGCTTGTTATTGGGGGTGGGAACTCTGGGTGTGACATTGCTGTCGAAGCCTCTCTTCATGCCGCTGCGACGTTCCACTCCACTCGGCGAAACTATCATGTCTTGCCTCGCCTTTTCATGGGAAGACCCTCAGACCTCCGAGGCGAACGACTCCTTAAAATGCGTGTACCGTTAGGAATCCGCCGACTCATCAGTCGACGAGTCATTGCTCGTACTATTGGCTTACCTGAAAAACATGGCCTTCCTCGACCGGATCATAATCTTTGGGAAACGCACCCTGTCATTAATGAAAATCTTTACCGTTGTATTGATCAGGGTATGATTCATCCAATGCCTGATATTGAAAGATTTGATGGTGATACAGCTTCCTTTGTGAATGGGCACCGTGAACAGATCGATGTTGTCATCGCAGCGACAGGATATCGCCTTACGTTGCCAAAAATACATGCATCTGAACTCAATACGAAGAATGGCATGCCTGAATTATTTATGCACTTTCTTCACCCTGACGTGAATGATCTTGCTGTTGTTGGAATGATTCAACCAGACAGCGGGCAATGGGGTATCACAGATCTCCAATCGCAGGTTATTGCTCGAATGATTCTTGCGAACCGTGTCGCCCCACGAGCTCAAGCTTGGCTGAAGAAACAAAAAAGCCGGACAACAAATCACCATTCAATTCACTACGTCAATTCACCACGACATGCGCTTGAGGTTGAACATTTCAGTTATTGCCGACGGCTAAAAAAACTTATTGCCGGCCTGAATAGACGGTTGCGGCACGTGGCTGCCTGACCGTTTCCAAATCAAATCTGCCAAGAACAGTTTGGATCACTACTCTTCAGTTCACGAGCCCTCTGGAAAAGTCAGTGGTTGTGTTGGTTGAGGAACTTTTTGTTCAGGTGGTTGTGGATTACCAAAGAGTGCTTCAAGACCGCGACCAATGCCATCACGTAACACTGCGTCTGCCGTGTTTTGCATGATTCGCTTGAAGATCGTATCAAGAGCAGTGGCATCAAATTGAGGACTGCGAACTGTTCCACGAAGTGGAATGACAAAAGGAGTACGTAAGAGTTGAGCTACGACTGGTGTAGTTCCTGCTAGATCTCCTCGAAAAGCAACCTCTAGCTGCATCGATAATGAACCGTCATGCCCCATGCTTCCCTGACTTCGTACAGAAAGTTGGCCCATGTCCATGATGAGGTTGTCGTGATAAACACGGCCATCTGCGATCCGCACTCGTACTGGATCTGGACGTGCCCGTAAGAAAACAACCTGATCGCCAAATGCAAAACGTGGATCTACAATACTTTGTAGTTTTGCCAAAAGCTTAATAAGTGGTCCTGCCATATCACCAGGTGTGACAGAGAACTGCTCCAATAACAATTGCCCTTCAAATTGACCATTGAGTGGATCGTTCAATGGCAACTGCCCTCCAGATGTATCAACAGTCAGAAAACCCTGCGCTTCGGTTGCACTCCGCAGAATTGGAGACAACCACGAAAGCCACTGATCACACAAGGAGGGTGTAAGAGCAATTCTTTCAATCAATCGTCCTGGTGGCAAAACAAGTTCACCCGGTGAAGGAAGCAGTTGAATCCACGGTGTCCCACGAATCTTTCCTCCTGAAACTGGTATCTCAAATGGGCCGAAAGCAAGTTGTCCCTCGACGAGTCGCAGCGGTAGTGTGCCAGGGCCAAGTGGAAAATCAGCAATTTGACCACCTTGCCAGGAAAGTGTCGTTTCGGCAGTTATGCGGGGAAGCCATGTTTCCACGTCATGGTCTGGACTCTTACGCATTTTCGATGGTAAGGCAATGAGTTGTTGTCTTGGTGAGGTCGGCTGTGGCGAGGGGGTCTTCCAGCTATCAGGTAACGGTACCGTAACTGAGTCATCAGCGGTGAGAGAAGATCCAAACGATCCTCTCACGGCAAACGGTTGTGGGCCGCCACCTGTCAGTTTCAGCATACGGCCTGATGACGGTGAAAGAAGTCGAGTTAATTGTTCCCAATTCATCAGTATCGTGCCACCAAGTTCTACGTGCTGTCTCCCTGTTACATCATTGATTGACCCGGTCGCTACAACACTTATTGTTGAGGATTCGAGTTTAAATTGATTGATTTTTAATTGGTTCGCAACTGCATCATTCACAACCGGTCGTGTTATATCCAGCAGTCCATTCACCTGTGGTTCTATCCAAGCCAGAGGTGCTTGTGAACGCTCAACTTGTCCTGTTCTGATGTTCGAATGTGAAACGGCCAATTGGCTCCCCGTTATTGTCATCAAAAGATTGATTCCGGAGGGTGTTTCAAGGAGGTCCGCCGTTCCCCAAAGACGACCTGCGGCATCTAGAGCCGAATCTTGTACCAGCCATTTATCGAGTCTTGTAAGATCGACTTGCCACTGAAATTGTCCCTGCACAGTATCGAAAAGAGTGTCGATCAATGGTCGATCTATCGAACTCCTCGATACTATTTGTAATCCACCGGTTCGTAGTGATGCCGTTGAAGACAATATTTCAGCGCTAGAGAGCTTTATGATTCCTCGGGCTGGATCGATTGATCCAACTGCTGAAAGAATGATTTTTGGCTCTTCGATACGTTGCTTGCCGATATGAATAGCGACCTGCTCAATTTGAGCTGAAGCTTTTGTTATCTGGACTTGCTGACCGACATACCGGAGGGTCCAACTGCTTTCAAATATTCCCGCAATATGTGTTTCAGAAGAAGGTAATTCAAAACCTCCAGTTGCACCAAGACCCAGAATACGTTGTTTCCAGGTCATCAAATCTCCGGACATATGACAGTCAAAAGAAATGGGTTCGTTCTTCGCTTGATCACCCAGGTTCGACCACAGTGTCTTTCTGAAATCACGAGTGATGATGCATTCATCTGTAAGCGCAACAACAAATGAATCGCGGCCTGAATCAAACTTGAAGTCTACCGTCTTGAGTGCAATTTCGGCCTGTGTTTCAATCCAAGACGTATCACAATCAACGGCAACAAGCTGCTCTTTCCAGACAGCCTGATCACCAATTGACCAATTCAAATCTTCGATGCTTAATGATGTTAAGACTTTTGTTGAACCCATCTCTGAAGATCGATCTACACGACATCGTCCTCGTGATATACCTGAGAGAGACTGCTTGGTTTTTTCACTTTGTAGATCCAGCAGCTGGCTCACACTTTGAAAAGTACGGCCAAGATCAATCCGCCACTTTGTTTCGATTGCATCAGCCAGCCCATTCATGGAAACATCCGCAAAATTTGATGCGAAACCAGCTTCTTCTAGATAGAGCTGTCCGTCGCGTTGTTGCCTAGCAGAAACCCAAGCTGCACAAGGAGCATTCCATTCCGTTTTCTTTCCACCCTGAATCACAGACACGTTATTGAGTTCTGACCTGAAACGAATCTGGCGACTGGACTCTAGTTCTTGGCTCTGGAAATCAACAGTGACTGTTCCTCCCGTCATCTGTACATCTGGACGCAGCACATGAACACGAGGGAAGGCATTCAGTAGTGGAGCAACTTCAATAGATGCACGAGCCTCAAAATCATGACCTTGAAATAACTCCAGTGCGTGCCATCCAGGAAATACAATATCGCTTTTACGTCTGCGCTCGGGTGTTGCCTTGATGGTTCCTGCAGCTTCAAAATAACCTATATTTGTCTCCGCTTGGAATCTCTGAATAATGTACTTGTCAGGCAGGAGAGTAGCCTCAAAAGGCATATCAACTTTCTCAATTGCCAATTCCTTCTGATCAGTAGCGACTGCAACAATTGACAAATCACGGCCAACCACATTTCCTTTGATGTTGACCTGTGCCTTTTTGTTGGCTGGTGACGTAGGCCACTTCATTGAAAGTGCTTGATCAAGAACGACATCAGCACGAATATCAACAATACCCTGTAAGAGATGTGACCAGCCAAATCGATTTGCTGCAATCCGTGAAATACCGGCTGGGCAGCGGGTTGTTCCTACCACCAATGAATATTTTCCTTGAGCCGTTTCCGGCTCTGAGACTGTTACTGACCAACCACCAGGGCGAGCAAGCATTGAGTTCGCTCGATTGACAATACTTGCTGTTGTCAGCCTGTTTTCAACCTGTGAAGACGATTTACTCATCTTTAAATGCGGTTCTTCGGCATGCTGAATAGATCCACTACAGATTGCGCCTGATGGCAAAAAAGAAGACTTGTCACTCTCCGCATACGTCGGAAATGGAATAACTGCAGCAATCTCATGCAGCAACCAGACGTCTCCATGACGTAGATCCGTCAACTCGATTGTTGCATCAACAATTTCAACCGTTCCAGTAATATCACTTGCCTTGAGATCCGATACCGTTTCAGAATTCCGGGTATCAGCAGGACGTTCAAAAAGCTCTTGCCGATTGCTTTGGCTTAATTTTTTTATCCATGGTTCGAGCACTGTCTCGATTGTACTTCCACCGCTCCAAACAGCTGTTGAAAGCCTTGCCCCTTCAAGCCGTATGCGTCCAACATCGTATGGTTGGAACACCAAGCTGAGAGGACTTCGATTCACCTCTAAGCGATCAACAGCAAGCAACGGTTCCCCGTCTGATGTCGTGATGAGAAGGTCTCTATAGACAACAGGACCAAACCAATCCCACACTGCTGAATTCGATGAGATCTGGCCAGCAATACCTTCAAATACATTTTGTAGCGGCCAATCTCGTACAACTGTCACTCGAGTCAGTTGTGGTGCCTGATATATGACAAAACAAACAAAAGCCAGCTTGACAAGTCGTGTAAACCACCGCCACCGCCGCAGCAGCACGGATCGTAGAGACTCTTTTTGATCATTCCGGACATCATCCATGATTGTCGACTGATCTGTGGTTGAGAAAACTAAACAAGAACGTATCTCATCAGTATGAGCACGACATTACCCGCACTCTCTGGCATGAGTATAGAGCGTCTCTAGAATCAATGTGAAGCATCGCCGGTGTAGAAGGCGAGATCAGCTGGGGTATCAATATCACTGCCGGCACAAGCATTTGGATCGATTGTCCGCCAGATGGCATCTGATATGACATGAATACTCGTTGATTCATGCTGCTGAAGATAGTGAACAAAGCTACGAAAATCACGTCCACCAGCTGCAAAAAAGCTATCCAACGGCTGAAGCATCGTCGGACGACATACGGAAAAGAGGTACTGAAGACGTTTTCCTACCTCTGGAATGACCCACTTCGTACTCAATAAATCGTGTGGGAAGCGATCGACCATTTCCGACACAAGTGATGGCTTGATGGAAGGCAGGTCACACGCAGATAAAATGACAAATTGTGGCAATGACTTTGAATGCTCGTGCCATATCCATCGAAGCCCATCCCGAACAGCTGCAAGTGGACCAAACCCAGGCTGATTATCAGGGATATGCCGAACGGGTACGAATTCATGAGAAGAAAATTTTGGTGGCTCACCACCCACAACAAGAATCAAACGGGTCGCTGGAACCAAAGCTCCACTCACAATGCTGAGAAGAGAGTGTCCACCGATAATGCATTCTGCTTTCCCACCAGGTGGTCGTTTATCTGCTAAACGTTTAGCCGTTCCGCCTGCGAGGATAATCGCTGCTGTTTCCTCCTTTTGAACCTTTGCGAGTGATTTATTCACTGCAACGAACCAAGAAAACGAGCAATCCGATCAAGACCCATTGCCAGCTTCTCTTCTGACGCTGCAAAAGACATGCGAACATGTCCTTCTGCACCAAAAGCACTACCCGCCACAGTTGCAACATGTTCTTCTTCGAGCAACTGCTCACACCAGGCCACACTATTCTGCGGTCCTTTTGATGTACCCAAAGAGGTCTGGATATCAAAAAAAGCATAGAACGCACCACCGATATCTGGAATATTGACCCCAGGTATATTCCTAAGCCTTTCAACAACAAGATCTCGTCGTGCTTGAAATGCATTTCGCATCACTGTCACACATTCTTGTGGACCAGTGATTGCCTCGATGGCTGCATGCTGGCTGATGCTACAAGGGTTGCTCGTCTCTTGGCTCTGAAGACTTCCCAAAGCCTTTGACAGTGCCGGTGGGGCGATTGTCCATCCTATGCGCCAGCCAGTCATTGAGTACGTCTTACTTACACCCGCGACAACAATACTTCGTGCTTCAAGGCCAGGCCGCAGGGTTGGAAATGAAACAGATTCGCGACCATCAAAGACAAGCTGGTCATATATCTCGTCAGAAACAACAGAAAGGTCTGATTCGATCGCAATATCTGCTATTCGGGCGAGCTCTTCACGTGAATAAACAACTCCGGTTGGATTACTCGGAGAACAGAGCAGAAGCATACGCGTATGAGGTGTAATTGCTGACCTTAAGGCCGCTGGCTGAAGCTTAAAATCTTCATCTATCGAGGTATCGACGAGAATCGGTTTTGCTCCAGTAAGTTTGATTAATTCAGCATAACTGACCCAATAAGGAGTCGGCACAATGACTTCATCACCTGGGTTTAAGAGAGCTGTAAAAACATTATGAAGGCTGTGTTTCGCTCCGTTTGAAACGATAACGTGTGCTGGAGTCACCGTAAGCCCAGAGCGACGGGTATAATCATTTGCGATTGCTTCACGCAGCGCAGGTATCCCTGCTGCTGGCGTGTATTTCGTTTTCCCTGCGGTGATAGCTGCTTTTCCGGCCTTACAGATATGTTCTGGTGTCGGAAAATCTGGCTCTCCGACTGAGAGATCAATAACATCGATACCGGATGCCTTCATCGCGCCAGCTCGAGCTGCCATAGCAAGCGTCGCTGATGGTTGGAGGGAGGCCATCCGATTTGCTAATTGAAGGCAAGCAGCTTCTTCCATGAATTTTATTTCCTTTCCCGTTTCTTACCAGTAAGAACCTTAATGACGTGGCATACTTCTGGTATCAGTATGCCATCAGAAACCAGTGCTGGCATAGAACCAGAAACGAACCATCCGTCTACAGATAATACCACGGTGACCATGAGGAGCTTGGATGGCACAAAAACGAATTGGACTTTGGCTAATCGGTGCAAAGGGTGGCGTCGCCACGACCGTCATGACCGGTCTAGCAGCCCTTGCCCGGGGATTGGTTGAGCCAATTGGCCTCATTACTGAAACCAAGGAATTTCATTCACTCAACCTGATTGATTGGAGTGATATCGTTGTTGGCGGACACGATATTCGTAACGAGAGCCTTCTCGATGAGGCCCGCCGAATGTGGACAGTCAGTCGAGCAATTCCACCAGGTGTCTTGGAATCTGTCACTCCCGATCTGGTAGATATTGAGACACGCCTTCGACCAGGAACTGTGCTAGCATCCGGCACCTCCATCCAGGCTATAGCTTCTCTACCGGAATCCAAAGTAGCAAAGACACCGAGAAGTATTATTGATCAGATTCGAACAGATATTCTTGATTTTGCAGAAACAAATGATGTGGAACGGGTGGTTGTGGTCAACCTCGCATCGACTGAACCTCCGTGGTCCTCACCTATTCCTGACAACTTTGATGAACTCTCTCCTTTGCTAGAGCGTGCATCAGAATCGAGTCCACTCCCTACAAGCAGCCTCTATGCAATTGCAGCTTTTGAGGCAGATGCTGCCTATATCAATTTTACACCTTCTACTGGCGCAACACCGCAAGCACTCAATTCCCTTGCGCAGCAGCGGGGGCTCCCCCATGCAGGGTGTGATGGCAAAACAGGTGAGACGTTACTGAAGAGTGTGCTTGCCCCAATGTTTCGTGATCGGCACCTGAATGTCATGAGTTGGGTAGGGCACAACATTTTTGGCAACCTTGATGGAAAAATACTGGATGACCCTTCAAACAAGGCAGCCAAGGTGAAGAGCAAAGACCATCTGCTTGCCAATCTCTTACCAACGACGCCGCAGACACTTGTATCTATTGAGTTCATTGAGAGTCTTGGTGACTGGAAAACGGCATGGGATCACATCCATTTTGAGGGATTTCTTGGTACTCCCATGACCATGCAATTCACATGGCAAGGCTGTGATTCTATTTTGGCAGCTCCGTTAGTAATTGATCTCATTCGGTTAGTTGATCGCGCCCGACTGGCTGGTGAGGCCGGTTCACTGCCTTGGTTGGCAAGTTTTTTCAAAAGTCCGCTCAATTGTCACGAGCAGGGTTTTGCAGCTCAGATGACCATGCTTCATGACTGGGTAAAAAAACACTCAACACAACCTTAAGAGAGACTTTTTACTATAAAAAAAGTATTTTTTGTACACGCTAAAACTTTCTAACAGTCTCTGGAAATGTCTTTTGCTTAGATTTTTGTATGGCATGGATGGGGCACGATCCGATTTTTTTGACAAAAATCCAAGTTTTTTTGAAAAATTTTCTGTGATTTCTCTTGACAGTAGAACACAAAATTTCTGAAAACTTGTACTTCATGCATGCAATGTATGTGCTTGCACATCATGGCAGCATGAAAACGTCGATCGCTTCCAATACTCAGCACCCCAAGGAAGTAGTCGGTTCATTCCATAGGGGTGCTACTGGCAAGGAGCCATTCAATGGCCAAGAAGAAGGCTACTAAGAAGAAAGCTACTAAGAAAAAGGTAGCTAAGAAAAAGGCTGCTAAGAAAAAAGTAGCCAAGAAGAAGAAGAAAGTCGCCAAGAAGAAGGTAGCCAAGAAGAAGGCTGCCAAGAAGAAGGTGGCTAAGAAGAAGA
>WLWE01002122.1_pt1 | contig 13307 bp, 24 predicted proteins | sample 6718301 | NCBI WGS metagenome assembly WLWE01 (sample SAMN12718691, study PRJNA515312) | sponge metagenome | isolation source: marine sponge | host: Mycale hentscheli | place: New Zealand: South Island, Marlborough, Capsize Point | collected 2003-05-01 | reverse complement strand
GCCCGCAACTTAAAGAAGGATAAGATTATCCAATATATAGATAGGTTGAGGGTTGATGCTAGGCGCTTGACAAGTGAGTCTGTGTCAAAAGAGGTAGAGAAACTTGATAAAGTGTATGCTGATGCTTGTGGCAAGAAGCAGTATTCAGCAGCAGTCAATGCGATAAGGCTGAAGTCGCAATTGTTGGGGTTCCTTGTTGAGAAGAAAGAAGTACAACACTCTACACTAGATGCTATGAACGATGATGACTTGTCTACATACCTAGACAAAATAGAAAAAGAACACAACATACAATAACACGCCGCCGCAGGCCTTGCGGTGATGATGCTTGTTGCGGTGATGCTTGTGCCTAGTGGATCAGTACGGATCCTAGGATCAAGGCGGATCAGCAGGGATCAAGATTAATAAAAAAAAATGAGGGAAAGAGCTTTATCCTCAAAAACAGAAATATAATAAAATAATAATAAAAAAGTTTCTAATTGATAATAAAAATATATTAATTAATTTTATTAATTAAAATTAGAAAGTTAAAAAAATGCTAATATACTATTTTAGAAAACCGTTATTAACTCTTTTATTAATTTTTATTTACTCTTATTTAACTTTCTAGTGTAGGTAGTATTATTAGTCTATAATAAGAACAAAAGTAGAACAACAATAAAACTAATACAACAGAAAATAAGTCTTTTAATTTCTTTTAATATAAGTATATTTAAATTAACTTTTTTAAATTAAATCTTTTTAAAATAAAAGAGTTTAAGAAAGTTAGAAAGCGAGAAAAAAGATGAAAAAAGAAAACGATAAAAAAATAATCGAAAATAAAATAGCTCTATCTTTTAGAGAGTTTAAAGATAAGAAAATTTTATTTAGACTATTTAATAATAAAAGAGATAAAACTAAGTCTTTTATTATTTACGAAAAAGCGAAATTTTCTACTAATATAGAATTAGCTTTTAATAACGATTATAGAAAAATAGATATCGAGTATGATACTACTAAAAATAATCGTTTTAAAAAAGTTAATTTATTAGTCGATATTAATTCGTATCTAGATAAATCTAAAAAAGATTTATATCTAGATTTAATAAATTCTAATAAAGAGTTTATTAAGACTAATAAAGTATCTAACGATATTATCGAGAATATAAAATTTTTCGAAAATAAAGTTAATAGTCTTTAATTAAAAACTAATATTAGAGAAGCGAATTAATTTTCGCTTCTCTTTTTTTTTTTCTTTTTTTAATCTTATAATCTAGTTTTATAAATCGTATTAAGTTTGCTAGTTTTTAATCGTATTAAGTTTAAAAAGAAATTTCTCTGGCTTAGGGAGAAAGACGTAGAAAGAGTGATGAATGAGTCAAATGTGTATAAATTTTGTGTAGAAAAAAAATTTTTTTTAATTTATATCTTTACAATGTCTTTTTTAAATAGTAGCCTTCCACCTTTATATTGTAAAATACGCAAGGAGTATTTATATGATCTACGAAAACATCATGGAGAAAGCGAGGACTGTGTTATCTTTGGTCTTACAAGTATACAGGGTCGTGGTCTCCTCTTTAATATCATGCTGGAAAATGGTGCGTGCTTTTGGAGGCTGCCAATTGCTGCCTTCTTCTCTAAGAGTATGGAAAGAAAAGACGTGCCCGATATGTCAAACGACTTACTTCAGTTGTGGAATTGCTTTAACTATCATCATTCTGTTAATCATTTTTCTTTTTTATTAGGACAAAGAGCTAAATATTTTGGGAAAGATAAAAAACTTTATAGTGGTGAGTATCTGTTTACCGTTGACTGGTGTCACCCTGATGCCAATCTACTTGACACAGATCATTCTGAAATTCCTCAGGAGCATAAGTGCGCTCATGTACTGGAGCTTGACAACGGCAATTTTGCTGCTCAACCTAATAACCGACTATTATGGAACATTAATTCGTTCACTACGAGAAACGAAGTCCCCGACTACAAAGTCCAATCAAACGAATGGAATGTAGAAAACAAGGACTGGATGACCGAGGATACGGATAAATTTTTCTATGAAATAATAGAAAAGAAAGATTAGGTGTTGTTTCACACGGTAGGGAGACTTACTTGAAACAGGGGCGATGGCGGGCAAAACTTTTTTGTTTATATAGTATCATAAACGAAATAGAGTGAGGTATGTCTATTTCAATTTTACTTCCTACAAGGAAGAGGGTACCCTTAATCAAAAAATGTACAGAATCATTATTAGATAATGCAAAAAATCCTGACAAACTTCAAATACTTTATGGAGTAGATGACGATGATCAAGAAAGTATTGATGCACTGACCGCTGTCAAACATCCTTTTAGATCAGTTATAAAGTTTAAAAGACTAGGTTACGAAAACCTACATCAATATAATAATGGCCTAGCTGCTTATGCTCAAGGTACATGGATCATGATATTTAATGACGATGCTATTATGCAAACTAAACATTGGGATTTAGAAGTCGATAAGTTTGATGGCCAATTTAAGTTATTAAGAGTTCAAGAATCAACTAAACATCCTTATAGTATCTTTCCTATTGTACCCTGGGATTGGTTTAGATGTTTAGATCATTTAAGTTTACATGGACAAAATGATGCGTGGCTCTCAGAAATTGCGTATCTATTAGATATAATGCAAGACGTACCTATTAAAGTTTTACATGATCGAGCTGACATTACTGGTAACAATAATGATGAGATATTTAAATCTAGAGTTTATAAAGAGGGTCATCCAGAAAAAGAAGGAGACCTCCATCATCAAAAAAATGTTAATGCTAGATTTGCAGATGCAAGTAAATTAGCTTGGCATTTAAATAGAACTGGACAAACTTCTTTACATTGGCAAAAAATTGTTAAAAAAGAGATACAGCCTTTTACTTTACTAGCTGAAAAGTTTGAAGCATATACTAAAGCTGGCGAAGTAGGAAGAGGATTACAAAATGCAAAAAATTCAGATCAAGGAAAAGTTAAAGTCAGCTATTCAGATATACAAAAAGACTAAGGATCCACGAGCAGCAGAAGTAATAGAACATTTAAATAGAATACTATCAACTTCTAAATCTAGAGATAGTTTATTAGATTACTCAAAACATATATATCCTGGTTACAAGGATCCAGCTCATATACAATTAATTGCAAAAAATCTAGAAGCTTTAGAAAAAGGAGAGATAAATAGATTAGCAGTGTTTATGCCACCAAGACATGGAAAGTCTATGTTATGTAGCGAGTTCTTTCCCGCATGGTATTTAGGAAATAATCCTAATGAGTTTGTAATTCAATCTACTTATGCTCAAGAACTAGCAGATGACTTTGGTCGTAAAGTTCGTAACCAGATAGCTAGTCCAGATTTTAATAGTGTCTTTCCTCAAGTAGGTCTACGTGCTGATTCAAGTTCAGCTAAACGATTTCATACAATGCAAGGTGGAACTTATTCTGCTGTAGGTGCAGGTGGAGCTATTACAGGTAGAGGTGCTCATTTACTTATAATCGATGATCCTATAAAAGGTAGAGAAGATGCAGAGTCAGAAACACAAAGAAGAAATTTAGTAGAATGGTATAAGTCTGTTGCTTATACTAGATTACAACCTGGCGGTAAAATTATTATAATTCAAACAAGATGGCACCAAGACGATTTAGCTGGACACATTTTAGCAGAGAGTAAAGAAGATTGGAAAGTTTTAGATTTACCAGCGATAGATGATAAAGGTAATGCATTATGGCCTGAAGCTTATTCTAAAGAAGATTTAGAAAAAATAAAAGCGACAGTAGGAAATAGAGTTTGGCAAGCTCTTTATCAACAACAACCATCTGGTGATGAAGGATCCATTATTAAAAGAGAATGGTGGAATATATATGAAGGTGATAAAATTCCTACACTAACTTATGTAGTACAATCTTATGATACTGCTTTCTCTACAAGAAGCTCTGCTGACTTTTCTGCTTGTACTACTTGGGGTGTATTTACAGCAAGAGATGAAGCAAATCAACCTTATGCTGCAGCTATATTATTAGACGCATGGAAAGAAAGATTAGAATATCCAGATTTAAGAAAACGTGCACAAGATAGTTATGATGAATGGAAACCAGATCAAGTATTAATAGAACAACGAGCTTCTGGTCAATCTTTAATACAAGATATGAGAAGATCAGGAGTACCTGTAGTTACTTTTAATCCAGATAGAGATAAAGTTTCTAGAACTCACTCTATAGCTCCAATGTTTGAAGGTGGATTAGTGTTTACTTTAGATGAAGATTGGACTAAGAGTGTATTAGATGAATCAGCTTCTTTCCCTTATGGAAAGCATGATGATGTCCACGATACATGTGTACAAGCATTATTAAGGATACGTGATGGGTTTTTATTAACTCACCCTGATGATCCAGAGGACGAAGATTATGAACAGAGGAAATACAGTCGTAAAGACAAACATTATTACTCTTAATAGATATAGACCTTTTAAAGAAAAGCCACCTACATCTAAAGAAGTAGAAAAAAGACAAAATGAAGAAGTAATTAATGCTTTTCATGATGCTTGTATTAAGATTACTGATAAAGTAGATATTAAAGGATATGCTCTAGTTGCATGGGACGAGAAGGGAGTACCTTGTCTTTCATGGTCTACTGGCCATAGTAAATCGCCTATAAGCGAAATGTTACTTCCGACCTTTACACAATCATGTTTTCAAGGTATACTAAATAGAAAATTAAGTACAACGGAGGACTTAAATGAGTAAGAACCCATTTACGAAGCAAGCGATTAATAATTATAACACTGAAAACTTTTCAGTTAAAGATGTTAAAGCAGCTAATAAAAGATTTTATGAAAAGTTCCCTGGAGCTATCGAGCCAGCTGCTATGATTAAAAAAGCTATGCAAGATCCAGGTGATGAAGTAGTAAAAGAACAAACAAGACGAGAAAATGAAATGGAAAATTTCATTGGAAAAATAAATATAACTGGAGGAATCTACTAATGACAACTACACAGAAAACTACTAGAACACCTGTTCAGTACAATTCAAGTGGAGCTGCTGCAGGTTTTGGTCCACAAGCTCATCCACCACATATGGACGCTGCTGCTGAAAAAACTATTCAGGACAAAACTAAAGGCAATTCTGATTTTCATGGTGACAACATGGCTTTTATAAAAAAAATTAAAAGAGGTTAATCGTGGATAATAACTACAGAGATACAGTTTCAGCATCTGATAAAGAAAAAAAACCTACACATACAGGCGAAGATAAAGCTGTTTATGATGTAAGAGAAGCTAAATCTAATTCTTATCATGATACTAACATGAAATTAATTAAAGATTTAAAAAGAGATGCTTAAATGAAAATGACTGCTGGTGCAGGCTCTGGAGAAGGTAGATTACAAAACTCTAGAATGTCAGCACCTAAAAAAGTAAAACGAAAGGTCAAGAAGAATGTTAAAAGGAAACAGAAAAAAACTAGATAAAAATAAAGATGGTAAACTATCAAGTATAGACTTTGCTATGTTAAGAAAAAAAAGGAAAAAGAAAAATGTCAAGAAAAGAAAATGATGATTTTATAGCAACTAAAGCTGAAAAGACTTTTAATGATGAGGGTGAAACAATTGAAGTAGCTGAATTACCTAAATCTAAAATGAAAGAAAAAATTAAAGTTAAAGAAATTAAATCAGAGGTAAAACCTGGTGTTGTAAAATTTAAAAATTCAGATATACCTCCTGGAAAATTTTCTTATAAAAAATTGATAAATAAAAGAAATAATTAAGTAAATGGCCAAGCAGAAGTTTACACACTTCATACCAAGAGATAAGCCAAAAAAAAGACCTAGACGCCACAAAAAAACTCTTAACAAAAACGAAAAAAGAGATTATAAAAAATATAATCGACAAGGCAGATGATATGGCAACAATAAATGATTTATTATATAATTATCAAGAGAGTAACGAATTTGTATGTTCAGATGGAAGAATGTCTGTTAATGGTATATGTGCTGTCGATCAAAAAGACAGTGTAGAAACTTCAGATATAACTAACACTATTATAGAAACTTCTAAGAATGATAGAGATGAATATATAGATAGAGGTGAAGCAAGAGCTAAAAAATTACAAAATGATAAACTTTTAGATAAAATAGCTGAAGATGGTACTCCAGATTATTTTCCAGATTTAGGTAAAGAGAAAAAAAAATTTAAATGGGATATGGATAAACCAAGTAAAATTGAAAGTTTTACAAAAACTATATCAGATGGTATTAATTCATATGATACATATGTTGAAGAAAATTTTGGAATACCTAGGGGTGTACAAAATGTTGCAAGACTTGGGGTTACAGCTTATAATGTAGCAGCTGGTGGAGGTGCACTAGCAGTACTTGGTCCTTTTGCTCTTCCAGCTTTAATAGGAATGGGAATGAATAAAAAAGAAAAAGAAAGAATAGAAAATATAACTAATCAAGATTCACAAGGAAAAAATGATCCTCCTATTGATATGATGACTTATGATATTCCTACTTATGGTAACGAAGGATTTAATATTCATAATGACGCTAAAGATAAAGCTGATAATACACCATCGGGACCACAAAATCAACAAGAGTCAGACTATGGTTATGGTTCTGATTATGGATTTATATAATGGCTAGAATTAGACCAAAACGTAGAAGGGAAAGACCAATTAAAACGTCTGTTAAATCTGGTAATTTTAGATCAACTAAATCAGGAGCTGGAATGACACGTAAAGGTGTCGCTGCATATAGACGAGCTAATCCAGGTTCTAAACTAAAAACTGCAGTTACTGGTAAAGTAAAAAGAGGAAGTAAAGCAGCTAAACGTAGAAAATCATATTGTGCTAGATCACTAGGACAATTAAAAAGAAGCTCTGCTAAAACAAGAAATGATCCTAACTCTAGAATAAGACAAGCTAGACGTAGATGGAAATGCTAGACGCATAGAAACTTTTGTTATATATTGTTTTCCTAAAAATAGGAAAATATGAACTTAGCCGATTTATTAAAAAAAAATATAGTAATGGTACCAGTAGTAGCTTCAGTGCTAGTCGGAACATTCACTGGAGTTAGATACATTGTAAATTTAACAGATACTATTAATTCTAATCAACAACAAATTGTAGATTTAAAAAGAGATTTAAAAGTTGCTGAAGATAAAATTGTAGATCAAAATACAAGATTAACTTCTGCTGAATCAACGTGGCAGATGGCAGAAAATTTATATAGACAATTAGCTGATCAAGTTAGAGAACACGATTATGATATTAAGGATTTAAACAGGTAATGTATGGAGTGTCTCAAGATGAATTACTATTTTACAGGGATACTCATCTTAGCTCTAACAATCCTGGCATTGTTTGTAGAACCTGCATATCCTAGAAACGAATATCTTAACGAGTATGGTGTAAGATGTGGAGAATTTGAAACAAGCGTACAAGCAGAGGACAGAGAAACAGATTATACTTATGGAGATTCAGACTATGAATCTGATAATTATAGTTTAAGATTTACTTACAGAAAATATTTAGGTACAGATTGTAAAACTTCAAAAGAAAACGTAGCAATCAAACAACAATTAGAATTAATGAAGATGTGTGGTAGGGTTAACAGTAATCCTAGTTTAGCACTTAATTCTAATTTTAATCTATTAGTATCTAAATGTAGAGGTGTAACTCCTGCAAGAGATAACACTAGACCATCTGACTCAAAAAGTTTGTGGGATGATATGAAAGATGATTACAAAAAAGAGAATCCTGACCTAAAATTAATGGGAGATAAGTTCATAAAACCTAGTAAAAAAAAACTTATCATACCTAAGTATTTAACTGAAGATAAAAATATGGTATTACCTTTACCTAAACCAAAGGAAAATAATGAAGATTAATGAAAATACATCAATAAGTATGCCTATGAAAAATATGTTAGCAATAGTAGCTGGCGTTGCCATGGGTGTTTTTGCATATACCGAAGTTACAGCTAGACTTACAAGTTTAGAAACATCAAGAGAATTATTTCAAGCCGACTTATTAAAAAAAAGTGAACAACTACCTACCGACCAAGAACAGTATATGCTTCTAGAAGCACTTTTTGGTGACGTAGAAAAGTTAATTGAAAATCAAGAACAAAATATGACAAATAAAGTAAATATAGAATTTACTCAAAAACAGTTAGAAAAACTATTACTTGATGTAGAAAAATTAAAAGATAAAGTAAGACAAAATGGGAGTCATTAATGACTGAGGTAGTAGTAGCTTTACTTATGTTGGTTAATGGAGAAATTAAAGAAGCTCGTATCCAAACTGGATATCATGAATGTACAAAAGGCGCACGTATAGCTAGACGTGGTTTAAAAATTGGTGGTAATGTTAAATACCAGTGTATAAAATCTATGGCTGAATTAGAGCAAAATATTGATGGATCGCTATCAATTAAAAAATTAATACTAGAATAATCAAAATTTTTGTTTTATATCTCTTTATAGGAAAGTATGGTATGAACCAGGAGGTATACTGATATGAAAAAACAAGGATACAATGCAAGAAAAGACGAACAGTTAGGCATGACTAGAGGAAAACAATCTGGTAAAAAAATGTCAATGGCTGGTCGAAGAAAAGTAGCAAAAGCTACACGTAAACCAAAAGGCACTTACGGTTTTAAGAAAAAAAAGTAAGTGATTAACAGAGAAGGATTTGGGAAACTTATGAAAAAAGGTTATCACAAAACTAAAAGTGGACGCATCGCTAAAAAAGGTTTGTATTACAATATGAACAAAAGAAAAAAAGCCGGAACCAGTAGACCTGGTAAAGGAACTGTTTCTGCTAAAGCACTTAAAGCGTCTGCCAAAACTGCTAAAAGTTAATGCCTTTTAGATCAGAAAAACAAAGACGTTATCTTTATAAGAATCATCCAAAGATAGCGAAAAGCTGGTCTAAAAAGTATGGAAGTAAAATAGCAAAAAAGAAGAAGAAAAAATAATGGAAGTTGAATTAGATAAAAAAAAACTACAATTTACAAATGAGAATGGTGAAAAAGTAAATGTAGATATTGATCAAGAGCAAACTGAAAAAGAAGAAGATGCTTTTGAAAGTAATCATTATTCTAATTTAGCTGAAGAATTACCTGAAACTGAAATCAATCTTATAGGCAAACAATTAGTAAGAGCTTATGAAGATGATAAAAGCTCTCGTAAAAATTGGGAAGACCAATATTCTAAAGGTTTAAGAATGTTAGGTGTAGTTGTTGAAGAAAGACAAGATCCTTTTCCGGGAGCTTCAGGGGTTCATCATCCATTACTCGCAGAAGCTGCAACTCAATTTCAAGCTAGAGCTATTGCTGAAATGTTTCCTGCAGGTGGTCCTGTTAAAACACAAATTATTGGTAAAACTACAGATAAAAAATTAGAACAAGCTCAAAGAGTTCAAGATTTTATGAACTTTCAAGTTACACAAGAAATACCAGATTATTTTAATGAACTAGATCAAATGTTATTTTATTTAGCTCTTGCTGGTAGTGCTTTTAAAAAAATATATTTTGATAATACATTAGATAGAATTTGCTCTAAATTTGTTCCAGCAGAAGATTTTGTAATTTCTATGGAAAATACAGATTTAGAAACAGCTGATAGATATACACAAGTTATGAAACTTACTCGTAACGATATTAAAAAACATCAAGTAACTGGTTATTATAAAGATATCCCTTTAACTAAAGCTGAGGGAGGTGGTGATTCTAATAGTGGCGATATGGTTGAACAAACTTTACAAAGATTAGAAGGTATGACACCTAGTATGGCAGATAAAATACACACTGTTTTAGAAATACATTGTAATTTAGATTTAGGTGAAGATAAAAATGAATTGGAATTACCTTATATAGTTACTATTGATTATGATTCACAAAGAGTTTTATCAATTAGAAGAAATTGGAAAGAAGATGATACTTTAAAAAGAAAAAGAACATATTTTGTACATTATAAATATCTTCCGGGCTTAGGCTTTTATGGCTTCGGTCTTATTCAAATGATCGGTGGACTTCAACATGCCAGCACTGGTGCTTTAAGAGCATTACTAGATTCAGCTGCCTTTGCCAACCTCAATGGAGGATTTAGAGCTAAAGGAGCAAGAATAGAAGGTGGAGACATTACAGTTTCACCTGGTGAATGGGTAGAAGTTGAAGCATATGGAGATGATCTGAGAAAGAGTTTTATCCCTCTCCCTTTCAAAGAACCTTCTCCTACTTTACTTCAATTATTAGGAGTATTAACAGAGTCCGGGAGACGTTTTGCTTCTATTGCAGATGCTATGATTGGTGATTCTGCAGGGTCAGGTCCAGTTGGAACTACTATTGCTTTAATAGAACAAGGTTCAAAAGTATTTTCAGCTATTCATAAAAGAATACATCAAGCACAAGGTAGAGAATTTAAATTAATATACGAATTAAATGGAGAATATTTAGATGATGAATATTCTTTTGAAGTAATTGGAGAAAATAAAAAAATTAGAAGAAAAGATTTTACACAATCTATTAGTGTAGTTCCAGTTTCTGATCCTAATATATTTTCACAAGCTCAAAGAATAGCTTTGGCTCAAACAGGTATGCAATTAGCACAATCTTCTCCTGATATTATAGACGTTAAAGAAGCAACAAGAAGATTTTTACAAGCTCTTAATATTCCTGATTATATGGATTTAATGATAGAAGATGAAGAAACACCTAGACGTGATCCAGTATCAGAAAATATGGCATTATTAAATGGTAAACCTATTAAAGTATTTGAAGATCAAGATCATCAAGCTCATATAATTGTACACTCACAATTTATTCAAGATCCAAGGTTTGGTGGAAACCCTGAAGCTAAAGAAAGATTATATCCAGCAATGTTAGCTCACATTGGTCAACACATGGCTTATTTATATCAACAACAAATGCAAGCATCTGTTCCTCCTGGTAATCCTATTTCTTCAGGAGATTTTAATAGAGAATTGATGGATGAACCATCACAAGAAATTAGTATTGAAGAAGAAAATAGAATAGCAGCAACTGCTGCACAAGCTGCGCAACAATTAATGGGTAGTATGCCACCTAATGAAGAAGAACAAAAACAACAATTAGAAACACAAAAAGATCAAGCTCAACTACAACTTAAAGCTGAAGAATTAAATATTAGAAAAGCTAGATTTATGCAAGGTGTAAAAGAAAGTGAAAAACAAAACATGAGAAAAGATGCTGAATCTAAAGCGAAGATAGTAGAGGTTGCAAGTAAAGTTGCAAGGGAAGATAAGAAAAAAGATTAATGGCTGCAAAACCAGAAGTAATAAGACAAGCAAAAAAGTTTTTAGAAAATAAAAACATTTCTATTAAAACAGTTAAACCACATTTATTTGCTATTGCTTCAAATACATTAAAAAAAAACTTTGATGAAACATTAAATTTTTTTAGAAAAGGAAATAATGGAACGACTGATCCAAGCGATCAAAAAAAAAATAAAAGATCATAAACAAGAATTATCACAAAATTTATTAAATAAAGGTGTAGATAATATATCGGAATTTAAACGTGTCTATGGATATGGACAAGGTTTAGATAAAGCTTTTAGTATTATAAATGAAACTATTGAACAATATAAAAAAGGAGGAGATATAGAAGATGAATAGTAATGAATCATGGGCAACAGATAATGATGTTCCAACACCAGAAAAAATACCACAACCAGTAGGTTATAGAATATTAATAAGACCTAGAGGTGTAATAGAAAAAACTAAAGGTGGAATAATTTTAACGGATTCTAGTAAAGATGATCAATCTTACTTAAATAGTGTAGGTCAAGTAATAGCTATGGGTGACGAATGTTATAGCGATAGAAAAAAACCTTGGTGTAAAGTAGGAGATTGGGTTATTTTTGGTAGATATGCAGGAGCTAGAATTTCTGTACAAAAAGTAAAAATGGTGTTATTAAATGATGATGAGATTATTGCAACTTTGGAAAATCCAGAAGTAGTAACTCAACAACTGTAACATACATTAACAATAGTTAATGACAACATAGGAGAAACTATGCCCGAGAACGAAAAAAAACAAGAAGAATTAGAAGTTAAACTTGATGAAGTAGTAGAAGGACAAGAGGTAGATATACCTTTAAATCCATTAGAAAAACTACAACAGCAACAAGAAGAAACTTCTACTGAATCTACAGAAAAAGAACCAGATGTAGATAAAACTTACGAAAACGAAAGACAGATTAAACTGGAAGAAAAAAAAGTTCCAGAATATTCAGATGATATGCCTTATTCTGTTAAAGTTCGTAAAAGAATCCAGAAAGAAGTAGCTAAAAGAGCAGAAGCAGAACAAAAACTTGTCGAAATGGAAGAAAGAATGTCTAAAATGGAAAAAAAGACATATGATATAGCTAATAAATCATTAAGTAATCAACTTTCTAGTGTTTCTAATGAATTAAAACAAGCAATAGAAGAAGGTAATACTGACAAACAAGTTAAATTGTATGAAAGTATGGCAGAAATTCGTAGTCAAATGACTAAAACAGAAGATTATGCTGCAAGAGTACCTAAACCTGCTGAAAAAACTGACAAGAAAGCTCCGCCTTTAGCCACCGAGTGGGTAAAAGAAAATTCAACATGGTTTAATAAACCTGGTTATAGAAAAGAAACAGCTATGGCTTATGGAATTGATGCTGAATTAACAGAAGAAGGTTGGGATGTGCATGATCCTGGATATTATGATGAAATGACTAAAAGATTAAAAGCTAGTGGTCTTCCTTATTTTAATAAATCAGAAGAAAACACTTCCAAAGCGGAACAAAATGTAGTACAAAAAAATAATAGAGTGCAATCTCCAGTTGCTGGTGTATCTCGTAAAAAAGGATCATCAAGTAATAGAGTTAAGCTAACCAGTGATGATCTTGCCACTGCTAAAAACTTTGGCATTAACATTAATGATGAAGCAGCACTAAAACGGTTTGCTAAAGAAGTAAAAAGCTTTAGCGATACAGGACAATAGAAAGGAGCCTGACATGAAAAATAATGATAATAAAATAAACAATGAAACTAGAGCTGAAAAAGCAAAGGTTTCAAATTGGCGACCGAGTAACTTATTAGAAGCTCCTGAAGCAAGACCAGGGTTCAGTCAAAGATGGATTGCAACAATGGTATTAGGACAGGAAACTCCTACAAATGTAGCTAAACGGTTGAGAGAAGGTTGGGTACCTCGTGATCCTAAAACGGTTAAGGAGATTCAACATTTTCCAACGATAGAACATGGCAGATTTGCAGGGCATATAGGAATAGAAGGAA
>WLWE01002117.1_pt1 | contig 13319 bp, 14 predicted proteins | sample 6718301 | NCBI WGS metagenome assembly WLWE01 (sample SAMN12718691, study PRJNA515312) | sponge metagenome | isolation source: marine sponge | host: Mycale hentscheli | place: New Zealand: South Island, Marlborough, Capsize Point | collected 2003-05-01 | reverse complement strand
TTAAAAATATAGAAGCAATGAATGGCACAGCCAAAGAACATTAATAATGCTATACTAAGTGTACTAGAGTCGATTGATGCGAAACTAGATAATCAAGAGCAACAAACCACCAAGCTTAATACCAACTTAGAAGGTATGGCAGCTACTGGAGTGGTGAGTGAAGATGAGTATAAATCATTTGCTAAGTTCTTTGGCGAACTAGCTAAAGGATTGACAACATTAGTAAAAGCCGCCGATAAGATCAGCGAAAAAAGTGCTGAAAACTTAAAGGGGCTTTTACTAAATATTGGTGAAGGAATTTCATCATTTTTCAAAGAAGTCGAGCCGGGTCAAATAGATGAGTTTGCATCTTTCCTACGAGGATTAGGTCCTACAATATTCATATTTGCAGTGTCCATGACACTATCATTACCATTTTTATTATTAGCACCAATTTCAGCCTTAATGTTAGGCTTAACAGTTAGGGCATTACTACATACCCTTGGTGAAGTAACTGAAAAAAATACAGAAGCTATTACAGCAATGCAATCAGTGCTTGATATGGGTGCTGGTATATTGCTATTCTCATTAGCAATGCTAGTATTCTTACCACTGTCACCAGTTGTAATGTTAGGTGCAGTAATGTTTGGCTATACTGTTAAGATATTATTAGCAATTATGGCTGGGAGCGCTAATCCTAAAGCTATGAAAGAAAAGGCTGCTGGTATGGAAGCTATATTTTCATTGGCTAAAGGAATACTGATATTCTCATTAGCTATGTTATTATATGTTCCATTATCACCAATCGTACTAATAGGTGTGATAATATTCGGTTTAACGATTAGATTGTTAATGTGGATAATCGGTACTAGCGGTAAAAATGGAAAAGAAACTGCCAAAGGTATAGGATCAATCTTAGACCTTGCAAAAGGGATATTATTATTTACACTAGCGATGCTAGTAGTTGTCTTAACGTTTCCTATATTATTACTAGGAGCAATCGTATTTGCATTAACGTTATGGATATTAAACATGGGACTAAAATTAGTTAGTACTAAAAAAGCTAGAAAAGGTGTCATAAGCTTAGTAATATTAGCATTGACTATTCTAGCCTTTGCATTAATTATTTCATACTTAGATAAAATTGTAACTTGGCCAGCATTGGCTAAGACGGCTGTTATGGTTGGTGGACTTGCTCTAATAATGTATATAGTCGGAATGGGTGCTCAATTTATTAGAAAGGGTGCAATGGCAATGATCGTTGCTGCTGGAGCACTTATTGCAATTGCGATAGGAATGATGATATTTATGAAAGCAAATCCATCATGGGAAGATATAGGTAAACTTGGAGCAACTATTGGTGGAATGGCCTTGATTGGTGCACTTGCTGGTCTTGGACCTATACCTGGATTCATTATGGCTGGATCTGTTGCATTAATTGTTGCAGGTGGTGCTGTTATTGCAATGGCGATCGGTATGATGATATGGACTAAAGCAAAAGTTACATGGAATGATGTTGGAACTTTAGGTGCTACAATTGCAATGATCGGAATTGAAATGGGTCTTCTTGGACTTGCATCTCCTTTCATATTTGCCGGAGCGGCTGCTATGGCATTTGCTGCGTTACCATTAATCGCAATAACCGGTTCATTGGCAGTGTTCAAAGCTACTGGATGGAAAAAAGGAAAAGACGGTGATTCGTTAATAGACGCATTAAATGCAGTAGTTGCTGGTTTCTTAGGTGGACGAATGCCTGGAGGATTCCTTGCTGCTATTAAATTTGCTGCTAAGGCTGCTGCAAGAGCTGCATTATTATTTGTAACAGTACCTGCATTCTTATTGGCTGGTGCTGCATTATTACCAATAACGGCTTCATTATTAATATTCAAAAAAGCTAAATGGACTCCACAAGATTCCTTAAACATGGAAGGAGTAATGGCTGCTATTATTAGTGCATTCGCATTACCATCAGATTATGCTAGACAAAAAGAATTAGGAATATATGTAACTCCATGGAGATTGTACTTAGGTATTATGGCATTAAAGAATGCTGGTTCTACTATGGCAAGTTTAGCTGAAGGTGTTCAAGCCTTTGCAAACCTTACAGTACCTATTTATGGTTGGGTTGATGCTGAAGGTGGTGGATCTTTACAGATCATTGAAAGGAGACAAATGGGCGAAGGAGATTTTGATAAAGCTGCTTATGGAATGGCAAAAGTAATAAGTGCTATTTCAAAACCATTTGCTGAAGTTGGAAGATTAGAACAAGGATCTACTACAGGAAATCCTATATTAGATGCAATATTTTCTGGTAACTTTGTGTCTAAAGGTGTTAGTGCACTTAAAAATTCAGGTGAAATTATCGTTGGATTAGCTGAAGGTGTTCAATCATTTGCCGAACTATCAATTCCGGTTTACGGTTTGGTAGATTATACAGATGAGAATGGTAATACCAATAAGAAGTTAATGGTTATCGAAAAGCGTCCAATGACTGAAGGTGATATTGAAAACGCAGCAATGAACATATCCAAAGTAATTGGAGTTATTGCAGATGCATTAGCAGATGTTGGTAGAAAGGAAGCTGCTTCAGAAGGATGGTTTAGTGGAGGATTTGTATCCAAAGGTGCTGAATCACTTGCAGGTGTTGGTGATAATATTAAAGCAATTGCTGATACAGTTCAAGGTTACGCATTTATGGAAATACGTCCAATGGAACTTATTAACGCTGGTACTAAAGATGCTAAGTTAGTTCCCGGAAAACCAATAGTATTAACAGATGCCGATCTTACAAAAGCTGCTAGAACGCTTTCAAAAGTAATTGGAATTATTGTAGATGCAATTGCAGAAGTTGGACGATTGGAAGACGAAGATGATGGTTGGTTCTCAGACGGTTTTGTTGAAAAAGGTAAGAAAGCGTTAGGTAACGTTGGTCAAAATATTAAAGCTATCGCTGATTCTGTAATAGGGTTTGCAACTGCTTCATTTACACCTATGGGTCCTGATAAAGAAGGTAACTTAGTTCCAATAGGAAAAACTGTTAGAATCGGAGATAGCGAATTAAAGAAAGCTGCTAGAACATTAGGAAGTGTTATATCTATGATGGGTTGGGAAGTTTATTATTTCGGTAAAGACTTCAGTAGTAGAATGTGGGCTTTGAGAGCTGCAGTTGAAGCACAAAGCGAAGTTACAAATGTTATTAACAAAGTTACAGAATCGCTTAAGAAATTAGAAAAGGTTACAATTCCAATTGCAGAAGAATTTGTTAAAAAGGTTTCTATTTTATTCACTGGAATGTATGATATATTTTCGCCTGAAAATGCACCACAAGTTGCATGGTCTTCTTTCTTCTTTAAGCAATTTAGTAGACATATGGTTAATATGGCGAGAGAAGCTAGTGGTATTGTTAAAGCTGGTACCGGAATGGGTGTAATGGCAGATGCCACAATGAAATACGTTCAAGGTATAAACAAACTTGGACCAAAATACTACGAGAATGCTAATGCAACTAGATGGTTAATTCAAGCAATGGGTAAGAAAAGCGCATGGACAGGTGCTAAATCAATATCAATAAGTACAGTAAGACTTAAAGAACAAATCAATGGATTAGATATAGAAAGACTTACAATACTTAATTCATTAATGTGTGCACTCGCAAAACTCGGAAATTCAAATGTTGGACTCGATCAATTAGGATCTGAACTAGGTGAAGGTATGAAAGAAGGATTCGAATTACTTGCTGAATATCTAGCAGAACTATTAGAACAAGGTGCTGGTGGTGAAGGTGGTGATTCGACTAGCGAAACACAAAAAGCTATGGATGCTTCTGGTAAACCTGCAAAAGGATCTGGACCGGCTGCTGGATCTAAACCTGCAGGTGGAGGTGGTGGAGATAACCAAGCACTTATTAGAGCATTACAATCAATAACATTGAAAGTAAAACCAGGTTCTGGAGCTGCAGGAACATTTTAATTAGTTTGAAACTTTTTTAGTTCAAAGAGCATATAATATATAGTAAATAATTTAACAGTAAAAGGTCTATTTAATGGCAAAAGAAATATTCGAGACTGTGAAGCTTGAAATCTCATCCGGCTTCACAGATATAGTATACAAAGAAATTAAAGAGTCTTCAATTCTAACAGAAGACCATATCGGCAAAAGAGTAATGGTTGCCGGATATAAAGTTCCTACAAAATGGTGGCTAAAGGCTGTCCATAAAGCAGGAGATCCCTCACACAAAACAGATTCAATAACAGTTCGAACACCAACTGGTGTTACACGATGCTTTCTAGCCGAAAAGTGCAGATTACATCCATGTGAATATAAGAAAGGAAAAAGATGGCAAAGATGATATACGTAATTTCAGATACACATTTCGGTAGACATAATGCAGCAAAACGTAGAGGTTTTGAAAATGCAGAAGATATGGATCAGGCAATGATTGATAAATGGAATTCTAAAGTCGGTGAAAACGATATAGTATGGCATTTAGGAAATTTTGCTTGGGATATCATTTCAGCTGAAAACGCTTTAATTCAATTAAATGGCCATATCAATTTTATTACATCTGAATATGATTTATGTCTAAAGGAAATATACGATACACATAATGCAGTTCAAATGCATGGATATTACATATTAGAATCTAAAGAATGTGTATTATCGCATTGGCCGATGGTGAACTGGCCAGCAAAAAATCACGCTACACCATCAATGCATTTACATGGAAATAATAAAGAGTATAAATCGGATTTGAATAAAGAGAATAGATTCAACGTTAATTGCGAACTTTGGTCATTAGAACCAGTTTCACTTGAATCTCTAAAAGAAATAACACAAATGGTAAAGGAACAAGAAAGTTAACATTAAATTGTTAATAACTTTTGAAAAATAAGTATCAAAAAATTTTTTTATTCCACAAAAAAGTATTATATTAGTAATAATAAAATAAACATCAATAAATAATGAGCGAAAAGCAAACATACGAAAAAGTTAACAATTTGTTAACACAAGAAATTTTTCTTTTCCAATAAAAAGTATTATATTTATAATATAATTAATTAATCAAATAAAGCGTAAATTATGAGTCTAAAAACTATCGGAACCGAGTTCAAAACAACAAAATCAGAAAAAACATTTCAAACACTTTATCACAGAATTGCACCTGGCCTAAAGCGTTACATTAACCAAATCGTAAAAGATAACGACACTACCGAGGATTTATTCTCTATGGTAATGACCGTGGTATACAATAAAATCGATCAATACAATCCTAAATATCACATCTCAACCTGGATATACAGAATTGCATATACTCATGCAATGATGCACTTACGAAATAAAAAACGTAGAGCAACTACTAACTTTTCAGTATTCGATTCTTATTACGAAAACGATCGAATGACCGATAAAATAATGTATACACAAATCGAAAACGATCATTTTGAAGATGATTTTCAAACACTTCAAGAAAAAGAACAACAAATCGAAGATACAGTAAATACTGTTCACAAAGCAATCGATACACTCGATCCTTTATATTCTGAAATCGTAAAAGATCGATTAGTACTCGATATGAAATATGGCGATATCGCTAAAAAACACGATCTTCCATTACATACAATTAAAAATCGTATTTCACGAGGTAAACGTATCTTACAAGTTTCACTCAAAAATTTAGCATAATATATAAACTATAAACTTAACTATGCAAGACAATCCAATATTAAACTTTTTCAAATGGCTCGGTAAGCCATTTGATTGGCCAAGAGAATTGTACCAAAACTTTAGACATTGGTATATCATTAGAAAAATGTGTAAAGAACCGAGCGTTCAAAAGATGTTTAAGGAACGTAATCCTGAAATTAGATTCGATAATATTTTTAGACTATATACGGTAATAAACATACCTGAAGAAATGTACAAAAAGGAAGCTAGTGGTGCAAGAGAAACCTTCCTAGTTGAAGAACTTCGTAAAGTAGAAGAATTTACATTACGTCTAGGAGTTAGTGAAATACTTTATCCAGAATTTAATATCATTACGGATGTTCCGGATTCTTATGCTTATCTACTGACTTTAGAAACTGATAAAGATGCTGTATCATTTATAGAATCTTTTTGGTGGTTATTCAAAATGTTCTTATGGACATGTATTATTTTAGCTATCAACGCACTTATTCTTAACACAACTGGCAATACCATTATAGGTTGGATCAGTTCTTTATTCTCATAATCAATGAAAACAACAACAGGACCGCATGGTCACGGAAGATATTATGTTGTAAACGAAGATATACAACTACCTTCAGTTACAACTATTCTAGGAGAAATGACTGATAAGTCAGGAATCGAAAAATGGAAAAAACGAGTCGGTGAAGAAAAAGCCAATCAAATATCAAAAAATAGTGCTGATCGTGGCACTTTTATGCATGAACTAAATGAACGTTATCAGTACCTCTTAGTGAATGAAAAAGATCCTAATGGTATATTAAAGAAAACATTCGAAGATGTCCTGAGCAAACCTGAAATGTCTGAGATATCAAACGAGAACAAAGAAAATGGAAAGAATTTATTCGTAAAATTGATGAATTCTGGACAATTTGATCGAGTAAAAGAATTAGTTTTACAAGAAGAAGCAGTTTGGTCTGGGCGTGGTGGAGGTTATGCAGGAAGACTTGATAAAGCTGCTAAAGTTGAAGATGGTAAATTAAAAATCATTGACTATAAATCAAGCAGAAAACCAAAGAAAGAATCATGGATAGAAAACTATAAAATGCAAGGTGCTGCATATTCAGTAGCATATTATGATCGTTATGGAACAATGCCTGATGGTTTCGAGATCTGGATTGCAAATGACGTTTATGATGAACCTCAAATATTCAAAGGCAATCAACAAGACATTAAACATTATTTTGAAAAGTTCCACGACTTAGTAAAAGCTTATCATGAAAAATACACAAAATGACAGATAAAAAAATTAATGTAGATATAGTTATACTAAGCTATGCAAAAGATAAAAGTTTTGAGCAAATAACTAGAACTGGTATAGATTCTTTATTAAAATCTGAAGATAATATAAACTTTCATATATATGTTGTAGAAACTAACCCTGACGTTAATTGGGATGTTCAATTCCTCCTCGATGATCATACGGTAACAACTGTTAGAGCTAAACAACCATTTAATTATTTCAAATTTGCAAATGTTGCAATTAAATTAGGAACTTCTGATTATGTAGCAATATGTAACAACGATCTAACTTATGAAAAAAATTGGGCTAGTAACATAATATCAGAAATGCAAAAGTATTCTGATATTTTGAGTGCAAGTCCTTGGTGTCCGCAAACTCAAAAAGACAATTCGTCTCATATAGGTAAAATTTATCTAGGATGTAGAGTTCGTGTTGAACTAGCAGGCTGGTGTATATTTCAACAAAGAAAAATATACGACATTATAGGTGAAATGAACGATGATACTGATTTCTGGTACGGTGATGATATTTATAGAGATGAATTAACCATGAGAGAAATTAAACATGCTTTAATACCACATTCAGTTGTTAATCATCATGATGGTAATTTAGGACCTTCTGGAACTCAATTATTAGATCCTAAAACTATGCAAGAATTTACAATCGGACAAAGAGAAAAATATCTAACAGCATTAAAGAAATTAAAAACTAAACTAAATTACAAATAATTATGGCACACAAAGAACAAAAGCAATATTTAGATAAAATCAAAGCTAAATTTCCTAAAGCATTTACAAAATGCAAAGTATTAGATATAGGTTCCTTTGATGTTAACGGAAATGAAAAACCATGGTTTGATTATTGTGACTTTACAGGACTTGATTTATTACCAGGTCCTGGTGTAGATGTTGCGTGTCCAGCAAACGAATACGATGCACCAGACGAAACTTTCGATACGATAATATCTTGTGAATGTTGGGAGCACAATCCTTTCTATAAAGAATCGATAGAAAACGCAATAAGAATGCTAAAACCTGGAGGTTATTTCATATGGACATGTGCTACTACAGGAAGACCAGTACATGGAACTGCAACACAAGATAAAATTGATCGATCTAATAATGTTACTGCACAAGGTAATAGTACAGATAATTGGAAAACAATGCCAAATGTAGAAAAAGACGATTGGGATAACGAATATTATCGAAACGTAACTGAAGAAGACATTAGATCTTTTTGTGATGTTGATAAAATATTTAGTGAATATAAGTTTGAAGTAGAAACAAATCATTGTGATCTTATGTTCTACGGTATTAAAAAAGCCTAGAACAAACGTATATATACTTAATTCACAAAATTTAACAGTTTTTGAATTTATGTTGAAACTTAATTTTTAGATCAGCATATAACTACTATTAAAAATTAATATAAAGGTTACTAACAGCAAACCAACTACAACTATCCAACTAAAGTTAACGTAACCTGCTAAATTTTTTATTATGAACGAACTTGTTAAAGCAACCCTTACTAAAGACACTACCACTACAAACGGTATGAGAACAAATTCTACTTCACTTAACAAGTGTTTAGACTTTTTCTTTATTGCCGGTGCATCAAGATACATGGAAGAAAGAGATATAATTTCTTTATTCGGTGCTGCCATTGCAGAAAATCCTAACATTGCATTAAAAATATTGTTCTGGGCGAGAGACGTTCGAGGTGGTGCAGGTGAGAGACGCATTTTTAGAATATGTATGTTATGGTTAAGCGAAAACCATCCAACAATGTCTGCTGAAGTTACAAAACATATTCCTGAATTCGGAAGGTGGGATGATATACTTTATGGTGATACGGTAACGGCACTTGAAGAAATTATGTGGGCGTTAGGAGGTGCAAATGCATTATGCGCAAAATGGATGCCAAGAAAAGGTCCGGTTGCTAATCGAATTAGAAAAGCAATGGATATGAATCCTAAAGAATATCGACAAACACTCGTTGCACTTACTAAAGTTGTTGAAACTAGAATGTGTAAAAAGGAATGGAATCAAATCGGTTACAAAACGGTTCCTTCAAAAGCATTCTCAAAATACCGAAACGCATTTTTACGAAACGATAGTAAGAGATTCACTCAATTCTTAACAGACGTTAAAGAAGGAAAATCAAGTATCAACGCTGGTGCAATATTTCCACACGACATTATCAGACCTTATTTGAATATGAATCATCGAAATGATGATGCAATAAATGAGCAATGGAAAGCGCTGCCTAACTATATGGAAGGTGCTAAAGAAAACATACTTCCTGTATGTGATGTTAGTGGTTCTATGACTGGACTACCTATGGAAGTGAGCATTTCACTTGGAATTTATATAAGTGAACGAAATGAAGGAACATTCAAAGATGCATTCATAACGTTTTCTGAAAGACCTCAAATGGAGTTTCTAACAGGAAATGTTTGGGAGAGATCTAGACAATTATCATTGGCTGATTGGGGAATGAACACAAATCTCGAAGCTACATTCAATTTAGTACTCGATAAAGCAGTTGAAAACAATATTCCACAATCAGAAATGCCTGATAAGTTATTAATCATTTCAGATATGGAATTTGATCACTGTGCACAAGGTTATAGTGCAATGGATATGATAAAAGAAAAATACGATAATGCTGGTTACAAAATGCCAGGAATTGTATTTTGGAATGTGAATGGAAGAATGGGCAATGTACCTGTAGGTGCTAAAGACAATAATACTGCTTTAGTAAGCGGATTCAGTCCAACAATATTACAATCAATACTTAGTGGTGATTTAGAAAGTCCACTAGAATTAATGCTTAAAACGCTCAAAAACGAAAGATATGAGGTGATTAAATTAACTAACAAGTAGGGTGAAAAATGCAACAGAGCAAAGGTTTCATACAGCAAACAACTACTTAAACAACCATAGATCGAGTTCTCACCCCGGTTAACCGCCGATGAACTATTCGAAACCTGTTGTTCTCTTTTGCATATAATAATTATACAATCACAAAAATCATTACATGATTAAAAGAATATTAGTCACTGGAGGTGAAGGTTATGTAGGCTCCAATCTCATCAAAAAACTTTTAGACGAAGGACATACAGTCGTTTCAATCGATAATAAACCAAAACCTAAGAATCGGCATGATGGTAATGTTGATTACATTCAACTTGATGCTAAAAATATCAATCGGTATTTTCAATTTACGAAAGACAACTATAACTTATTTGATACGGTCTTCCATTTTGGTGAATACTCACGAATCAGATCTTCATTCGAAGATGTTGATGAAATTATGAATGATAATTTCTTAGGAACGTATGAAGTTGTTCAATTCTGTAAAAATCATTGCACCAAACTTATTTATTCTGCATCTAGCTCAGGTAATGGTGGTAACGAAAATCTGTCACCTTATTCTTGGCAAAAGACTAAATGCGTAGAGTTAATTAAGAACTATCAAACATGGTACGGAACAAGAACTGTTGGTAGTGGACATGAACAACCACTTCTAAGATATGGTATTGCATACTTCTATAATGTATATGGAAGAAATCATATCAAAACTGGAAAGATGGCCACGGTAATAGGAATCTACGAAGATGCAATGGAAAAAGGTCTTCCAATACCAGTCATTGGTGATGGTCAACAAATGCGAGACTTTACACATATTGATGATATTGTAAATGGATTGTATAACATATTTACTGAAGAGCAATACGAAGACAATGGCGAATATCATTTAGGAACTGGAATCAATCATACTATTCTTGATATCGCAAAAATGTTTTCAGATTCAATAGAATTCAAAACAAAAGCTAAAGGCGAACGATCATCATCAGTGATGCCTAAGCACAATCCACCAAAATGGTGGAAAACTTCAATAAAAATTGATGAATATATAACTAAATTGAAACTAACACAAAACGTTAGCATATAACTTTAATAATCAAAACCAAAAACAATTAATATGGCAGACATGAAAGTGGTAACACCAGGACCTAACGGTCAAGTTAAAGAGGTACCAACAGAACCTACCTTTAACGAAAACGATCCAAAAGCTATGGAGCTTGAGGAAAAAACGCAAGCGTTTCAAGAAAAACTTGCAAAAAAGAAATACAGAGTAAAAACAACTAAACTTACATTAGACTATTTGATGAAAACATTTTATGATAATGTATCTTGGAATGGATATGAGTGCTACGCAATATCTGAAACAAACAAAGAACTTACAAAAGTAACAGATAAATTCGAAACTAAAGAATTTACAAACGATAAAAGAAGTTTTACTATTAAAGTTGAAGTTCTTGAAGCTCTTTTTCATTTTGTAAAATCACATGCCGGAAAAGGACTTGAGAGTGCAAAATCACATAGATTACTTTGTGAAGATCTATCAGTACCTATGGCGGAAATGAATACAGATAGAAATGAATTAAGAGAATTAGCTATGGAAGCTGAAGCTGCTAAACATGGAATAACAGTTGAAGATTATAAAAAAGCTGCTGATGCAATGCATGCACAACAAAACAGACCAGTTCAACCTGGAATGTAAAAAAATGAATTACTATGAAAACTGATTCAATAACTAGAGTTTGTATATTTGCAATAACATTCTTTTCTTTAATGTGTTTCTTTCAAACTTGCGGTAGCAAAGGAAAGGTAACAGACAATAAGAAAAAAATCGAAGTACTTGAAACTAAGGTTGATTCATTGATTAAAATTACAGATGCTCAACCTGATGCAACTTTAATTAAATATGAAATGGAACAAGCAATGTACAAGTTTCTTATATATGAAGACGATCTAGATAAAGGAAAAACAAGTCTATCTGATATTAAATCAAAGATTGATGAATAATGGACTATTGTATGGAGTACTACTCTTTATTCTAGGCCAATCCTTAATTTGGATTCAAACAAACGGACAATTCGTGTGGAAGTGGGTGGATAATCACCCACTTTTCATGTCTGTTACTATGGGCATACCAATATCTTATATGTTCATAAAAGCTACAAAATTTACAGTCACTCATTTTGATGGTCAACTATGGCCTTCACGATTCATTGGCTTTTCTATTGGCATTATTTGCTTTGCGCTGTTAACATATTTCTTGAAGGGTGAGGGCCTTAATGCTAAAACATTAACTTGCTGCCTAATGGCACTAACTATTATATCAATACAACTTTTTTGGAAATGAAAATAGATCCTACGAGAGAATACGACAAGACTATATTAATAACTGGCGAATCAGGTTTTATTGGTTCACATATGGTCGATCACATGGTTAAGAAATATCCTAACTACATGATTTACGGTTTAGATGCATTAACTTATGCTGCAAATAAAGAACATACAAACCATTTAGATGAATATCCGAATTACGAATTTATCCATATGGACATTGCAAATAAGGACTATATAAATAAGTTATTCTCTGATTTAGGGATCACAGATGTTATCCATTTGGCGGCTGAGTCACATGTAGATAACTCAATAGAGAATCCTATGGTATTTGTAGAAACGAATGTAATAGGAACTGTTAACCTTTTGAATGCATTCAGGGATTGTGTTGAAGAAGGAAGATTCCATCATGTTTCTACTGATGAAGTTTATGGAGATCTAGAAATGGATGATCCTGGATTCTTAGAAACAACACCATATGATCCATCATCACCTTATTCTGCATCAAAAGCTGCTTCAGATCATTTTGTTAAAGCATATCAAAGAACATACGGAATTGATACAACAATGACAAATTGTTCTAATAACTATGGACCTAATCAACATATGGAAAAACTTATACCGACTGTAATAAGAAATTTTGCAGAAGGTAACGCTGTTCCTATTTATGGAGATGGTTTGAATATCAGAGATTGGTTATATGTTAAAGATCACGTTAAAGCTATTGATATGGTATTTCACTTTGGAAAAACCGGACAAACATATAATGTTGGCGGAAGTGTTGAGTTAACAAATATCGATCTAGTAGAAATGATCGGTAGTATAGGATATCAACGAGGATATTTTAGTCCACTATACGAAGATCAAATAACATTCGTAAAAGATCGAGCAGGGCATGACTTTAGATATGCAATAGATTCATCTAAACTTCAAAAAGAATTAGGTTGGTCACCAAATCCTAACGACTTTGATAAGTACTTATTAGAAACTGTTGATTATTATGCCGAATATATATTAAAACCGGAACAACCGGTAAAATAAACTTTTAATATGAAAAATCGAATTGTACACCAAGGAATCATAGGTATATTTTGTAGTCTTTACTTTTTAGTAGCTACAATATCAATGATAAATTCTGTAGCATTTTTTGATTTAGCTCATACAGGACTTATGAA
>WLWE01002114.1_pt1 | contig 13321 bp, 10 predicted proteins | sample 6718301 | NCBI WGS metagenome assembly WLWE01 (sample SAMN12718691, study PRJNA515312) | sponge metagenome | isolation source: marine sponge | host: Mycale hentscheli | place: New Zealand: South Island, Marlborough, Capsize Point | collected 2003-05-01 | reverse complement strand
GAGGTAATGTTGGGTTGGGTTCAACAGCACCCACAGTATCAGTAGATATATCAGAGAAGACTGATGCAGTTGCTCTACCTGTTGGTACTACTGCTCAGAGACCATCAACAGCATATGGTGGATACATTAGGTGGAATTCATCTAATACTGCATTAGAAGTCTATAATGGCACAAATTGGGTGGAGATAATCTCTGATTATTTCCCATCAGGTTCTACTATCTTAGGTTGAGGTAAGGATAATGGCAAACGAATATTTACAAAGAACTCCTACCAGTAGTGGTAATAAAAAAGTATTTACCATAAGTGCTTGGACAAAGGTGAATGATACGACTAATGGTAATGCGTTAGCCAATACCCATGCGAGTGGTATAACTTTCTTTACCATAAGAATAGGTGCTGATGGTAATGCCAATGGAGTCTATTTTTATTCAATTAAGTCTGGAACAGATTATTCACGATATTGGAGTCTTGCTGATCGTGATTGTTCTTCTTGGATCCATCACGTTTTTGCATTTAATACCACAGCATTAAATGTTGATGATAGAGTCATTTATTATAGGAATGGTGCCAAAGTAACAGCTTATAGTGATGTATATGGATCTATTCCACTAGATTATGAATTTGATATAGATACTTCCAGAAGTTTTGATATATTTAAAAATCCTGATGCTGGCACCTTTGGTAAAGGACAACTTTTTGATTATCTCTTTGTAGACGGTCAAGCACTGACCCCAGATGTGTTTGGTTTCTATAAAGATGGAGACGGTTATATGTCTTCTGGAACTGCACAAGCAACTGATTTCCGTCCTGGCCAGTGGATGCCACATTCACCAACAAAGATTAAAAAGGATGTAAATCGTAGTGGTGGATTTGGAGTCAATGGATTCTATCTGCCTATGAATGATAGTTCTAATCCTGGTGCTGACTTCCATTGTGACCCCAATAGTATTATCACACTGAAAGGAGAAGACTTACCACAACCACGTAATGGTGCTCCTACAACTACTGATTCATATGTCAGTCAGTTGAGAACAGACCCTAATGCTGCTAACTTAGTTCTTGCTGTTCCTGGTATCTCTACTGCGACTGGTGCTAATCTGGTTACTAATGGAACTTTTGACACTAATACTACTGGTTGGACTTCGCAGGATGCAACATTATCAGTTGATAATGGTAGGATAAAAGTTCTTTCTACTAATACGAATTATGGTAGTGCTCTTCAAACTGTAACTGGATTGACGGTTGGACAAAGATACACCTTCCAAGTAGATATGTTTTATGGAGATGCTGCACTTGTTACTGCAATAAGTGGAGCTTCACCAAATATTAATTCTGGGTGGCAAAGTGCAGATTTTGTATGGAGAACATCATTTACTGCAACTACAACTTCATTAGTAATAGACTTCCAGATGGCGAGTATAGCGAATAAGTATGGTTTTTGGGATAATGTAATTCTTAAAGCAGAAGACGCACCAAGAGATTACTCTGCTGATATCAAAGGTAGTGGAACCAATAAGACACTTACAGCAAATGGTAATGCTGGTGTGTGTTATGAAATTCCTGGATATTATGGAAGTGCTATGACCTTTGATGGGACTGGTGATTATTTTACAGTTCCAAATACAGCAGATTTGAGAATGGGATCTGATGATTTCACTATTGAAGCTTGGGTAAATAAAAATGATACGAATAGTGGTGCTATTTTTGCATTATATGATAATGGAAATAATAGAAGATCTTATTTACTTTATACGGATGGGAGTAATGATTTAACTGCTATTGCTAATACAAGTGGAGATAGCAGTGGTAATACAATGTTGGGAGGATCTGCTTCTACAAATCTTGGCATAGATCAATGGCATCATTGTGCATTGGAGAGAGAAGGATCTTATCTAAGACTCTATTTAAATGGTGTTGTTGCTGGTATTGCTACTAATTTATCTGGATCTTTGTATGAAAATACCGATGATACACCTGCCATTGGTACTTGGTTTAATACTGGAGTGCCTACTGGTGATATAGATAGTTCCATACAAGACCTCCGTGTCTACAAAGGTGTAGCAAAATATAAAGGTGGTTTTGATGTTCCCAAACCTTACACACCAGTAGGTATTGAGGCATTTAGAACAACTACTGATACTTGTAGTAATAACTTTGCGACTTTGAATCCTCTTGATACTTCAACCATAGCTGCTTTTAATGGTAACTCATCTATAGATCAATCTAGTGGTGGATGGCATAGTTTACTGGGAACACATTATGTAAGAAGTGGAAAGTGGTATGCGGAAATGAGAATAGATAGGTTGGGGTGGATTATGTTTGGTTTAGACCAAACATGGTTATTAACACGCACAAAACACATAGGTGGTCAAACTGGATCTAAAGGAGTCGCACTTGTATATAATACAGCAAGTAGAGGAGATATCACATATAATGGCACAAATAGTGCATATACTGGTGGAGATGCTACAGCAGCAACTGGAGATATAATATCAATTGCTCTAGACTTAGATAATAATAATGTAAAATTCTATAAAAATAATGTTCTTCAATATAATTTAAACAATATATTAGAATCAGGAGCAGACTATACATTTGGAGTGTCCCCTTATAGTAATGTTGCTGTAACAGTTAACTTCGGTCAAAACCAAACATTCTCTGGACAAGTAACAGCAGGAACAAACGCAGATGATAGTGGTAAGGGACTGTTTAAGTATGCTCCTCCAACTGGTTTCCTAGCATTATGTGAGGATAACTTACTTGCTCCTGCGATTGCTGATCCTGGTAAGCACTTTAAGTCTGTGCTTTATGCTGGTGATGGCGCTGATGGTAGAGGTATTACTGGAGTAGGATTCAAACCAGATTTTGTTTGGGTAAAGAGTAGAATTAACCCAGGTACTGGTATTTTTCACACTTTGGTTGATTCAGTGAGGAGAGCTCCTTTTGCTTTATATAGCAACTCATCTGATTCAGAAGACAATCCCGGTGGTTCTCCTAATCCCGCAATCACTTATGGAGGTATATCTTCTTTTGATAATGATGGATTCAGTATTATGTCAGGATCTGGGGATACTCAACTGAATAATAGTGGAACTCCATATGTTGCCTGGTGCTGGAAAGCAGGTGGTGCAGCAGTATCAAACTCTGATGGTAGTATCACATCACAGGTGAGTGTTAATCAGGATGCTGGATTTAGTATTGTTTCTTATACTGGAAATAATACTGCTGGAGCAACATTTGGTCATGGTCTTGGAAAGTCACCAGGTTTTATAATAGTAAAGAGAAGAGACTCTGGATCTCAGTGGAATGTCTGGAATTCAGCACTTACAAATAATCAAGCACTATATCTTAATTTAACAAATACAGTTCAAAGTTCTACTACATTTTGGAATGACACAACTCCAACATCTTCTGTAATTACTTTAGGAACTGATAGAAACGTTCTCAATGGAACTTATGTCGCTTACTGTTGGGCAGAAATAGAAGGTTACAGTAAGTTTGGAAGTTATGTTGGAAATGCAAGTGCTGATGGTCCTTTTGTGTATTGTGGATTCAAACCGACATGGGTGATGGTAAAAATTACCACAGGCAGTAATAATAGTTGGGTTATCTATGACAGTAGTCGCAACTCTACTAATATGGTTAATAATAGACTTCGTGCAGATTTATCGAATATAGAAGATACTCATAATGGAGTTGATTTCTTATCAAATGGATTTAAATTGAGAGATGCTGGTTCAAGTTCTACTAATGCATCACAAACTTACATCTTCATGGCATTTGCTGAGTCACCATTCCAGACTGCCAACGCCAAGTGATAAATAACTAAAAACTATAAAGATGGAAGTCACATCAGGGTCAGTCACTCATCTATATTCTATTCCTGATCTACAAACTGTAGGTCAGGTTGACTCACACTTAGATGTTGTTGAGAGAGTGACTATTTACATCAACTCATCTACTACATTTGATTATACATTTGAAACTACTGATATTGAGGGTGTTACATCTTCAGTTACTGAATCTAGAACTGCTGAGGCATTTATTCATTATGATGTAGACCTGTCAACTGATACTATCAGTGACTTCAGAAATTATGATGATTTGACAGAAGAATTGGTATTGAATTGGGCATTTGCTGCTCAACCAGATGACAAGACTAATCATCAAAACAAGAATGAAACAGAAGTATTAGAGAAGAAGGATAGACTTCTCAATCCTCTTAAGTATAAGCATGATTCACCAGTTACTCCTTGGAGAAAGAGAGCTGATGAAGCATCTGCTCCTGAGTAATAAATAACTAGAAAGGTCTTACAATGGCACTTGGACGTCCCATATCTTTAACAAATAATGTAGCCACAAAAGTGATTACTGCCACTGCTACTGCAGGACAGACCCTTTTTACTGTTGTGGGTGGATATAGGATTAATAACATTTCTGTATATAGAAATGGTGTTAGATTGGGCAATCAGTCTGACTTTATAGCTCTTGATGGTTCTACAGTCACTTTTAACACACCTTGTGCTGATGGTGATGAGATTGAATTTGATATCTTTGATGACTTTCATGTATCAGATGCAATTGTATCTGCTGCATCCTCACAAACTGTATCTGGTGATTTAGTAGTCACTGGCACATTATATGCTGAGGTAGATGGTGTTGGTGAAGTTGGTATTCAATCAGGTGGTACAACAGTTGGTATTGTTTCAACTATCAACTTTACTGGTGCTGGTAATACTGTAACACTAAAACCTAATGGTGTTATTGATGTTGCTATCTCTGGTGGTGCAAGAGGTGGTGGTGCAGATAAAGTATTTGTTGAGAACCAAAGAGTGGTAAATAATAATTATACATTCACATCAGGATATAGCGCAATGAGTGTTGGTCCTGTGTCAGTGTCTGCTGGGGTCACTGTAACAATCCCTGGCACAGAAAGATGGGTAATTCTCTAAGGAGCACAAATGGCATTAGTTTTAAGTGGTGATGGTTCAATCACTGGCAATCCAAATATTACCCTTACAGAAAGTGTATCTATTGCAGGTACAGTAACGTATGAAGACGTAACTAATATTGATTCAATTGGAATAGTTACTGCCCGTTCAGGAATTAATGTTACTGGTGGTTCTCTTGATGTTCAAGGTAATGCAACAATTACTGGTACTTTAGTTGCTAGTAATGGCAATATAACAAGTGAAGTAGATTTAACTGGCATTAGTTCTTCTATCTCTGATACTGCTGTTGATGTCTTTGTTTATGATACTTCAAAGGATAGTGATGGCGGAGCATGGAGAAAGAGAACTCAGCACACTTCTTGGTATAATGAGACCTTAAATACATCTACCAGAGGTAGTAGAAAAGAGTTTCCTGCTGTTGCGGTTATTGTTGTGGACAGCACATTTGATCTTACCATTTATGATGGTGATGACCCAGACCTTCCAATGTGGATGAAATTTGAAAATAGTGGTTTTTTGAGTTGGTCTACAAATGGTGATTGTGAAATTAAAACAGTATCAATGCTGAATGGTATATTTGTTACTGGTGGTGATGATGGTGATGGTGGAATTCATGTCAATTTTGTGAGTGATCATGTCAGAACTATCTTTGGTAATGGTAACAAATATGATATGACAGGTGCTGCACCTATTATATCAAACAGAAGTGCTACTGTTGGTTTCTTAAATAACAGTGGTGGTGATGGTATTGCTATTGTCAATACAAATATAAACGATGTAGCAATGACTGTGCTACCTAATGCACCAGTTGATAGTGCTACTGGACTTCCTGTTCCTACTATTGCTGTTGCGACTAATGGTGGTCCGAGCGTGATTAAAGATGATGGGACTGTTGTAAATTATAATCGTGGTGGTAATGAATATACTGGAAGTGTTGCTTTTGATGATCTTGATGATTTAATTATATCTTGGGGAACTAGTGTTGGTGGATATAGACATGCAACAAGAATTACTAACCCGTTTGTAGGAACCAGTTCTTTAGATTCAACATACGGTTATATTGCCAGTGATACCGGACTGGGAGGTTCAGCAGCAGGAAATACTAATGGTGTAGTCACAGTTGCTAATAGTGGAAGGCATTTTGGAATTGATTTTGATTCCTCATCAGGAGTCCCAGCAACACAAGGAAATTATGACGACAGAGTAGATTTTTTACATATAAATGATGCAGATACAACAAAAAGTTTAGTTGCTTTTGTCAACTCTTCCTACAACACAGGATGGATGCACGGATCCATCAAAGGTGCTTTCCTGTCTGATACTAATACCTCACACCCAGAGATAATTGTCAATGGAACCTTTGATAGTAATGTTAGTGGTTGGTCATCATTTAATTCAGTCTTAAGTCACCAAACAGATGCAATTAGAGTTGCTGATAATGGTTCATGGAGTAAAGCATATCAATCATTTACCACTGTGGTCGGAAGAGTATATTCAGTTAAGATTACCATTAAAACAATTAGTGGTAATGCTGCTTATGCATATGCTGGGGCTCAAAACCCCGCTCAAACAGCTGGAAATGATACTACTATTTTTGCTAGTATTACTAGTACAGGTACTTACTATGGATTATTTACTGCCACAGCAACAACATCCTACATCGAGGTAACTTCCGATAGCACGAGTTATGTTGAATATAGCGAGATATCAGTTAAAGAAGCTGTACAAGACCGCAGTGTAAACAATAACGGACTCCAAGTAATCGGAACAGTCACCAAGACTGCTGTTGCGACTGGTGCAGACTTGGTTGCTTATAGTGGGTTTAGTGCTAGCAACTATTTACAACAACCTTACAATTCTGATTTAGATTTTGGAACTGGTGATTTTAGTGTAATTGGTTGGGTGAAAAAGAATGGAAATAGTAATAAAATGTTTATTGATAATCGTAAAGATGGAAATAATGCTGGATTTAGTGTGGAATCAAACAGTAATGGAACTGTAAGATTTAGGACAAAGGCGGTTGGAAGTGGTACAGAATCATTAACAAATACAACAACAACTATTGCAGATAATATTTGGCATTGTATCGTTGCAGTAGTATCTTCTAGTGGAACTAATCATAAGATTTATATTGATGGAGTTTTGGATGTAAGTGTAGCTGTTACTCCATATAGTGTTTCTACTGGAAGTAATGAACTATATTTTGGTATTGCGGGAGGTTTTGGTGCTATTCCTCTTGATGATGGTTCATTAGCATTATGGAGAATATCAGCGACAATACCATCCCCAGAACAAGTCAAAAAGATGTATGAGGACGAGAAGGTTTTGTTCCAAGAGAATGCAAAGGCAACCTTATATGGTTCTTCTGATGCCGTGACTGCTCTGGCATATGATGAAGTAACAGACCAACTTCACGTTGGAACTTCTGATGGTCGTAGCGACTTCCAAGGATTGAGGAGAATAAATAATACAACAACAGCAGTAACTACTGCTATCTCCGCCCACGACACATTCATCATAGAACAGTAATATGACAGTCAGAGCAAACAAACCTGCTTTTAATATCAGGGAAAAGTTAAAAGAACTCACTAATAATATTGGTCTGAAAGGTCGTGAGTTGATGAGTGCTGCGACAGTACAAGAGGCAAGAGACCTTGTAAGTGCTGGAAGAAGGAATTTGGTAATTAATGGTGCCATGATGATAAATCAGAGATATACAGCATCTGCAGTAGTGAGTGATGATTATGTTTTAGATAGATTTAAATTTAAAGAAAATCACGGTGGTGCTGCATCAATTAATAGGGATGCATTTCCTGTATCTGATAATCATCCTGCAGGTTTTAGATATGCAATGCAGATTGCTTGTTCAACGGCAGATACATCACTGACGAGTAATGAACACTCTGTGATAATGCATATGGTGGAAGGTTATAATATTGGTGGAACTAAATTTGGAACACCAAATGCAGAAAGTATGACTCTTTCTTTTTGGGTCAAAACAAATGCTCCTGGAACATATTCAGTTACATTAAAAAACGGTTCTCAGAACAGATGTCAAATTAAAGAATATCAAGTTGGATCTGGTGGTTATGTATGGGAAAAAGTAGTCCTCACATATTCTGGTTGCACTGATGGAACGTGGGATGATGACGTTGGTGTTGGTATGAAACTTGAATTTGCTCTTGCTGCCGCTTCCAATACGGCATACACAACATCAGATTTTGGAGTATGGAAATCAAGTAATTTATTTCTTTCACCAAATCAAAGGAATTTTTTTGATAGCACTAATAATAGATTTTTTATCACGGGAATTCAATTAGAAATAGGAAACAACGCCACTGAATTTGAGCATCGTTCTTATGGTGAAGAGCTTGCATTGTGTCAGAGGTATTATTTTAAGCAATCAGGCAGAGTATATACAACTGGTGGCACTAGTGGTTTTATGCTTCCTACAACTATGCGAGCAACACCTACTGGCAATGTAGTTGCAGTAGTTGGCAGTACCCCTACTTTTTCTGATTTACATTCGACTAATTTTTCTCTTGTCCAGGTAGGGAGTTACATCTCTGCCCAATGCGAACTTACAGCGGAGCTTTGACCATGTATCAACTTGTTAATCACCCAATCCCTGGACAAGAGCCTAATATCGTTTTACATCTTGAATCGGGATCCTATATACCATTTGACCCAGGCAACACCGACTATCAAGAATATCTCGAATGGCTAGCCGAAGGCAACGAACCACTACCTGCTGATTCATAATAAATAACTAAAAAGCATAAAGATGTCTAGAATTAGAGCTGACAGATATACCAATAGGGCAGGCACTGGAGCTCCAACATTCTCTGATGGTGTGAATGTTGTTGGCATCACCAGTGTAAAAGCTGGTGCTGGTGTTACAACCATGGAGGTGACTGGTGACTTATCTGTCATCAGTGGTACTATTAAAGGTGCATCAGAATTAAGTATTTCTGGTATTACTTCATCTATTAGTGACACTGCTGTTGATGTCTTTGTATATGACACCAGTAAGGACTCTGATGGTGGTGCTTGGAGAAAGAGAACCCAGAATACTTCTTGGTATAATGAAACCCTGAATACAGCAACTAGAGGTAGTAGAAGAGAGTTTCCTGCTGTTGCTGTTCTTGTATTATATGATGGTGGTGAAGCACTAAGAATTTATGATGGTGATGATCCAGATCTTCCAATGTGGATGGATTTTACTAATACAAGTGGAAGAAATTATTTCTATGGTCCAGGTCAAGCACAATCTATTACAATGCTTAATGGAATGTTTGTGACTGGAGCACAAGCAACAAATTTCTGGCCTATCTTAGTTGATTTTTTAAGAGATGATTGTATAGGTTTAAGAATCAGTGGCGGAAATATGTGGCATGGTGCAAATATAGCAGGAAGAAATACTTCAGTAAGTGATAGTAGTGTTTATTGGGCAACAGGTGCAAGACGACAGAATTTATGGTATATCAATGGATATATTGTCAATCAAAAAGTAAACGACGTAGCAATGACTGTGCTACCAAATGCACCGATTGATGATACTACTGGACTTCCTATTCCTACTATTGCTTTTGGTACTGATGGTGGTCTAAGTATCATTAAGGATGATGGAACTGTTGTTGATGCCACTCCCAGTAGTTCTGGGTGGAATCCAACTACTGTTTCCACATATGAACGTAACAAGTTTATTATGGGCACTACTAGCACAGCAGGAGGTTACATTTTACCAGTTTTTAATTCAGATACAACTTACAATATTACTTCTGTTCCTCCATCAAATGGTTGGTTACATTTTAGATCTAATGGTGCAGTTGCCGATATTTTTCTTGATTTAAATGGGGAATCCGTTGGTTCAGGTCTCCCAATAACAGCAGTAAGTTCAATGGGTGTTGGTAGTGCAAAGGGTATGAATTTTTTCGATGTTAATGACAATAGTCATTCAAATTCTCTTGTTGCTTATGCCACCACCTCCTACAATACTGGATGGATGCACGGAGACATCAAACTTGCAACACTCTCTGATACTAACGCAACAAATCAAACTGGTGGTACTGTTGCAGACCGTTCAGTAAATAACAATGCACTGAATGTAACTGGAACAATCACCAGAACTGCTGTTGCGACTGGTGCAGAACTGGTCGCTTATAGTGGGTTTAGTAATAGTGACTATTTACAACAACCTTATAATTCTGATTTAGCACCAGGAACAGGTCAATATAGTGTATCTTGTTGGTTTAAAACTGGTCCAGTAGGTGGTGCTTTTTCCGACCAATATATATTTGATAGAACTGCTGATAATGCTCCAAGAGCACTACTATTAATCAGACCTAGTACTGCTGCTAATCCTAATGTTTTTCAATTTTATCATACTAGAGCTGATGGAACTGGTAGTGATTTGCAAGCAACTGATTTAACTGGTATTACTGATAACAATTGGCATCAGGTTGTTGCATTAAATGATGGAGATAGATATAGAGTTTATGTTGATGGGAAACAATCAGCAATTACTGCAACTCCAATTAGAGATGTTGATAATACTGATACTCCTCCATTGTGGATTGGATTGAGGCATAGTTCAAATAACCCATTTGGTGGATCTTTGGCATTGTTTAGATGGTCTAATTCTGCACCATCCTCAGAACAAATCAAGAAGATGTATGATGATGAGAAGTATCTCTTCCAAGAGAACTCTCAAGCAACTTTATATGGTTCCTCTGATGCTGTGACTGCACTTGCATATGATGATACTACAGATTTACTTCATGTAGGAACTTCTGCTGGTCGTTCAGAGTTTCAAGGATTAAGGAGAATAAATAATACAACAACAGCAGTAACAACTGCTTTATCAGCATCTAATGAGTTAGTAGCGGAGCAGTAATGACAGTTAGAGTTAACAAACCATCATTTAATTTAAGAGAGAAACTCTCTGAACTTACATCCAATTTTGGTCTGAAAGGTACTGAACTTGCAAGAACAGAGACTGTTCAAGATGCCAGAGACGTTATTAGTGCTGGTCGCAAAAATCTTGTGATTAATGGTGCTTGCACTATCAGCCAAAGACTTGAATCTGGAAGTGCCACTTTAACAGCCAGTGCCATAAATTATCCTGTAGATAGATTTAAATCTTATGCAGTTGGTGGAGGAGAATTTACAATACAACGCAGTGATGATGCACCAACTGGATTTAAAAACTCTTTGATGTTTACTGTATCAACTGCAGCAACTCCTCTTGCTGGAGCTTATTATGTAACTCAAAATAAAATAGAGGGATATGATGTTGCACATCTTGGTTGGGGAACTGCTAATGCAAAACCAGTTACACTATCATTTTGGGTAAAAGCTGATGTTACTGGAAAATATGGAATATCTTTTTGGAACCAGGCTCAAAATTATAATTATGTAACCTCATATACCATTAATACCACAGATACTTGGGAATATAAAACAATTACAATTCCTGGAGCAACTGCTGGAACATGGATTACTGATACAGGAACTGGTCTTGGAATCTGGTGGGACTTTGGTACAGGAACTACATATCAAACATCAACAACAGAAACTTGGGGTCAGAGTGGTAGATTTACACCTAGTAATTCTGCACAAATGATAGCAACTAGTGGTGCAAAATTTAGAATGACTGGAGTCCAACTAGAAACCGGCACAAATGCCACTGAATTTGAACATCGTCATTATGGTGAGGAACTTGCATTATGTCAGAGGTATTATATTAAATATGCTCCTGTAACTTCTAAACCAATATGCACTGCAGCTGCATATGGAACTACCAGGGCATTTGGGGTTGTTCATCTTCCAGTAAGTATGAGAGATAATCCAACAGTTATTGCATCAAGTGGGACTAACAATTTTTACTTTTTTGCAAATTCTAATGGTGGAGGCGGATTTTCCACCCTTACATTACAAGAAACAAACACCAATAGTGTGACAGTAGAAACATCCAACACACTTTCAGTAACTTCTGGACATGCTGGTTGGATAAGAACCAATGTTGGTACACTTGCATTTAACGCGGAGCTTTAAAAATGACAGTCTCATATCAATTACACAACAATATTATGGGTGAACTAGTTTGTGTCATCAAAACTTCAAGTGAAGATAATTTACAACACAGTATTCCAATATCTGAAAGAAATATAGATTACCAAGAATATCTTGAGTGGGTAGCAGAAGGTAATACAGCAGAACCTGCTGAATAAATAACTAAAAAGCACTAAGATGTCTAAGATTAGAGCCAACTTTATTAGCAGCAAGAATGATAATAAGGCTGTAGAATTTACCAGTGGTATTGTGGTTGGTGGTGCTGTCACTGCTACTAACTTTGACTTTAATGCTGAAGTTTATAATGTAGGTACTGGTGCTTCCATTGGTAACCCTGCTAACAATGAACTATCTTTAAGTACAAATAATACTGAGAAAGTTCGTATAACTTCTGATGGTCTGGTTGGTATCGGAACTGATGCTCCCAATGAAGAACTTCACATTCATGCTAATGGAACAAGTTATGTAAGATTTACAGATGAGACAAGCGGTATAAGTCCAACTAATGGTGCAATTTTTGGATTAGATAATAGTCATTTATATGCATGGAACTATGAGGCAGGTGATTTTGTAGTTGCTAGTGGTGGTAATTCAAAATTCTCAGTTAAAAATAATGGTGATGCTGAGATTGCTGATGGCAATTTGAAGATTATGACATCTGGTCATGGTATTGACTTCTCTGTCACTCAAGATGGTACAGGAACAGTTGGAACTAATGGTGAAATACTAGATGAATATGAAGAGGGTACATATTCGCCCACTGTGGTGCAGGGAGCAACTAACCCCAATTATGTAGTTCAAGCAGGAAGATATACAAGAATTGGTAATAAAGTTTATGTTGACTTTTACATTAGACTTGGTAGTGGTGCTGCTCTTGATTCAAATCATATCCAAGTAGGAAATTTGCCATTTAATATTAGTGCTCTTGTTTACGGAGGTGGTAGTTTAGCTTCTAATCAATGGACAAGAGGTGGTGGTGCAACCAGTTTCCAAGATTTTAATTCTGGTGATGGTAATATTACATTTTATGGTGCTGCTCCTCAAACTAAATTTAGTTGTTATATTGGTGGTACTCCATGGGCTACTAATGTTGCAGATGCCAATAATAAGTATATAATTGGCACTTTTCACTACAATGCTGACTGATAGAACCACTTGACAAACTGGCACACCATACCCCACAGGGTCATCCTTGTGGGGTATTATAGTATGGACTGGACAAAGGAGATGACCACCACTCACAAAATTATCTTCATTGCATCCTTTATGTGGATGTTGCAATGGGGCACCAGAG